>MDTB01074802.1_pt1 | contig 11348 bp, 7 predicted proteins | sample 811161 | NCBI WGS metagenome assembly MDTB01 (sample SAMN05326650, study PRJNA326480) | marine metagenome | isolation source: seawater | place: Mediterranean Sea | collected 2009
AAGTCTTCATACTCTTCATCATCCTCCAAGTCTTCATACTCTTCCTCATCCTCTAAGTCCTCATCCTCTAAGTCCTCATACTCTTCATCGTCCTCCGAGTCCTCATCCTCTAAGTCCTCATACTCTTCCTCATCCTCTAAGTCCTCATACTCTTCTTTATCCTCTAAGTCCTCATACTCTTCCTCATCCTCCAAGTCTTCATACTCGTCCTCATTTCCTGAGTCTTCATATTTCTCGTCGTCCTCTAAGACTTCATACTCTTCATCGTACTCCAAGTCTTCGTACTCCTCCTCATCCTCTGAGTCCTCATACTCCTCATCGTCCGCTGAGTCTTTACACTCTTTGTGGTCCTTTATGTCTTCATACTCCTCCCTATCCGCCAGGTCTGCATATTCCTTTTTATCCTCCAGTTCCTCATATTCTTCCTCATCTCCTATATCCTCAGAACGTTTTTGTAACTCAATATCCTCTGAATCCTCACGCTCATCCTCTACTAATTCCTCTTCTGATTCCTCTTCAAAATCCTCCCACCGGTCGTAGCCCTCGTGTTTGTCATCCGGCTCAATACAATTTTTTGAAACGTCCTCCCTCTCCCCTTCTGCTGTAACATTATCATCCTCCGCCATACCCTTAGGGCCCTGCGATGAATCAAACTCAGCTTGACTAATATTATTCCGATCATGTGGCGGATCATCTCCGTCCTCTACAAACGCGCCAACCTGTTCGCTTGATATATGCTCACTTGTTTCTAACACATCTTGATGACTTGAATTATCGAATTGTTGCCATGATGGATCCTTATTCATATCTGGAATGACACCTCTATAATCATCATCCGAATCATCTGGATCACTTGTTATAACGATCTTATCATCCATCTTTTTTGCAAGATCAGGTGAAAGATCCAAACCCGTCTCCAATCTACCCAGTGCAGAATCAGACAACTCATTTGAAATGACATTCACAAGGTCATTATTGTTCTTTGTTTCCAGTTTGTTATTCATTTCACTTGGTAGCTCTTTACTGACCTTAATTTTTTTATCTTTAGTTAGGTCGGAGGGTTGATAACTTTCGACATTTATTTCATTTAACCCCTCACGACTCTTATCTTGTTCAGTTGGTAAAGGCTGTTTTAAATCATCATCCGGAGAATACGCCTTGACTAAATCTTGCTCAACACTATCAAACGTTGTATTAGCTAATGATAAATCTGTTCCAATAAACCTTTTAGCTGGAAGATCTTCGTTTTGTAATTCACTTTCAGTCGCATCGTCGTGATTTAAAGCAATATCGGCTTGTATCGAACCTTGATCAACTTTATCTTCTGATCCCTTCGTGCCACTCGGCATAATTTCTTTTTCTGGCTCTACTTCCGTCACAATATTATCAAGCTTTTTCAAAAACTCTGGGTCCTCATAATTACTAATCGGCACCTTTACATCTGAGATATTAGATGACTTCCACGGGTCATCCTCGAGTTGTTTCATCCCTACCTCATATTTCTGAGTGTATGTATCGAATGCCAATACCTTTACGTTTATTTCGTCACCAATATCTAGAACCAGAGAGGGATTAGAAACTCGTTTCCAAGCAATGTCATTTACGTTAAGCACTCCAATTGACTCTCCTAAATCAAGAAGTGCACCCAAGGGTGACAAACTAGTTACAATACCTGAGCATAAATCACCAACAACTAAACCTTTTTGAAAAGTTTCGCTTGTCGAAAAATCTTCAAAATTGTCATCTGAGCCTTGCACCACATCTGCACTAGGTTGGTTTTGGTTAAGTGAACTTTCGTGCGACCTCTGCTTCATCAAATCACTATCCTCTCGGGAGGCTTGGGCCGATGAGTGATCAGAATCAGAAGCTTTTGTGATTTCACGGTGGGTCTTTTTTGTATTAAGTATAGCAGCCGTGTTTTTACCCTCTTTACTCCTGCTAAATTTTTGTTTTGTGTCTGAATTTGTGTAACCGTGTGAATCATAGCCTAGAGAATCAAGCTCGGGGCCTCCTTCTCGCCAATCTTTGGCATCCACCAGCCTGGATTCGGACTCGAGAATCAAAGAGTTCACGGGCTTATCTGACGCATCTTCGGGCTTTATGATTTCGACAGACGCCGTTATTTGGGTTGGTTGCAGGGCATCATCAGCAAAAGTAGCTACCAACGCCTCATCATCAACCTGTGATGTAACAAAATTCTCCAGATCATATTCCGAATCATTACTATTCGTTTTACTTAGGTCGAGATTCGCAAAACGATCATTCTGCTGATCAAAATCCTTGTTATGCCCCGCATCTACAACATTCATTTGTTCATGGTTATCCAATGGGAACGATGTGGCTTCTAGCTCCTTGGACGGACCTCCTTGAGGTAGAACGATTTCTTCTCGCTGCTGAGCATCAGCAGAGTCTTCGCTTTCATTGATTACAAACTCCGATTTATCTTGCCCTTCTTCAAGCTCATTTGAAACTGAGGTCGAGTCAGTTTTTTCTGATTTAAGTTCATCGAAGAGGCTTTGTTGCACTATTTTGGATGCGGCAGCAACGGAATCATGGTCACCAGTTCTTTCTATTTCAGTGTATATTTTTTCCAGCTCTCTAAATCTAGCCTCCTCGTAAAGTATCTGCATCAATCTTACTCTACAAGCGGCGTCTTGCGGTTTAGCAAAACGTTCTTCCTGGAGCACATCAATCGCTTCATCAATTTTTCCGACAGACATGTACATTTCAGCATCAATCATTGGATCAACCATTGAGTCAAAAAAGCGCGAGGATACTTCATCGGCAGTATTAGGGAAAATTTCCGTATCGCGTTCATCAAAAAGCTTGATTTCTAAGCCATCCGCCTCGTCAAAGTGGAAATTTAAATCATCAAGATTACTTGCTCCGTCAATACCTGAAGTTTTCTTTGGTAGTGGCTTTGAAGCACGCCGGGAATACATATATAGACCCCCAAACAAACCGGATCCAAATACCAGAGCACCCAGGAGAGCGCTGAAGCCCGTAAATTTGGGTCTTGCAAGGTCAGATTGCTTTAGCGACGAATCGTTAAGTTCCATATTATTTGAGGAGGTTGTCTCATTTTTTTTGGGCTCAATCGCATTAAATCCTTCTTCTTCATCCAAAGCTCTTTTTATCAAAAGATTGGCGGCTCGCTCTTGCTCAAGAGCGCTTCTTCTAATTGAGCTAATTAGAGCTCGTGACTGAATTCTATCGGGCTCTATTCTTTCTATACCTGGACTTACAAAAGCTCCAAATTCTGATCTTACCTCTTCCTCAGTCGGCAATAAGATGACTGAACCCACGACAATCGCAGTTACGTCGCCATCTTCAAACGCTGCAGAGTTGTATCTAAAAATTGCCTCCATAACTTGCACAACGCTTATTCCAGCAAACCTCAGCCTTCTCGCGATTTTCCATAGAGTATCACCGGGCATAACCTTATATTGACCGGGAGCTAATTGCTGTTCAGTGAGAATGGTGACCGAATTATCCAACCAATCACGCTCTACTGAACCGATATCCTTGTCCTGGCCATCTAATTCAGCTAATACTTGGACTGTATTGCTGAATTGGTTTGCGGCGACTGTCTGTGCAAGACCACTAGAGGACATACCGATCAATGAGACTAAAACACTACTCACTAAAACTGCAGTCACACAACAGCTGTTCATAGATATTTTTTGGATTTGCATCTCACGTCCTCTCGCCGGAGTGATTACTGTACAGTTAGTTTCGAGCTACACACAAAACGTACCAGCAATTGTTATTGACAAGCATTCTAGCATTGATATGTATACTGATGTATTTGAAGACTTTATGACCCGGGAGTCAACCCCTTGAGACAAGAAAGGAATCTGCTCATTCTGAATATTCCTTTATAAGTGATGAGAAAACACTGCTGTGGGTAGAAATAAAGCAACGGTAATTCCCTAGTCAACGTAAAAGAAAACAGTATTAAGTGTAAGTTTAACTATGACTCAAACTCGATTATTATCTCTAACATACGCCTCAAAGGCTCGGCAGCCCCCCAGAGCAACTGGTCACCTACCGTGAAAGCTGAGAGATATTGTCCTCCCATATTCATTTTTCGAAGACGACCAACAGCTACCTGCAATGTTCCGGATACAGCGGCAGGTGTGAGCTCAGTGAGTGAAGCATCTTTTTTATTTTGTACTACTCTTGTCCAAACACTAGTATTACGCAGTATAGCGTGAACATCATCTAGGGGCACATCTTGACGAAGCTTTAGCGTTACTGCCTGACTGTGGCTCCTCATAGCTCCCACCCTCACACATAGTCCATCCAAAGCCACAGGATTATTGGAGCGCCCCAAAATTTTGTTTGTTTCTGCTTGATTTTTAAATTCCTCTCGGCTTTGACCATTACCAATTTCACTGTCAATCCAAGGCAAAAGGTTTCCGGCCAGCGGTTGGTTCCACTCTGTTATTGGAAACTTATCCGACGCAATACACTCGCGAGTCAGCCGATCAATCTCTAAAATAGAAGATTTTGGATCATTCAGCAAATCACTTACGGAGCCTTCCAACCTGCCCATCTGCATAATCAGCTCCCGCATGTTGTTTGAACCTGCGCCTGATGCCGCCTGATAAGTCATAGATGAAGCCCATTCCACAAGATCTTCTTTGAATAGACCACCCAATCCCATCAACATCAAACTAACTGTACAGTTGCCTCCAATAAAATTTTTTATTCCGCTTTCGAGACCTGCGTCAATCACGCTACGATTAACTGGATCGAGCACAATTATTGCATCATGATTTAATCTAAGCGCAGACGATGCATCGATCCAATATCCCGCCCAACCCAAGCCCCGCAACTCAGGGTAAACTTGCTTCGTATACACACTGCCTTGACATGAAATGATAATATCCATCGCTTGAAGGCACGAAATATCAAATGCATCCATCAACGGTTGACTATCAGGTATATCAAAAGGATTTGAAGCTCCCGCCTGAGAGGTGCTGAAAAAATAGGGATGTATCGACCGGAAATTGTCCTCTGAGAACATCCTCTCAATCAACACTGAACCAACCATACCGCGCCATCCAATCAGGCCAGTCTTAAGCATCATTTAGCTCCGATACTATTACCGCCAATCCAAATTACTCCTTCATAGGCGCACAGTAACGGCGTCGCCGATTTCGCGGGTGGTTACCATCATCATTGAGTCGCTCATAATATCTGGAGTTCGAAGACCCTCATCCAACACCTCATTTACCGCTAATTCTATGGTTTCAGCAATGTCCGGGCGGTGGAAAGAATACTTCATCATCATAGCCACTGAAAGTATGGTCGCTAGGGGATTGGCTGTTTGTGTGCCGACAATATCGGGAGCTGACCCGTGGCAGGGTTCGTAGAGGCCTCTCCCATTTTTATCTAGGGAAGCTGAGGGGAGCATACCAATTGATCCGGTAAGCATTGCGGCAGCGTCCGAAAGAATATCTCCAAACATGTTGCCAGTTACGACAACATCAAACTGCTTTGGTTCCTTAACAAGTTGCATTGCGGCGTTGTCAACATACATATGCGTCAACTCCACAGAAGGATAGTCAGAGGCTAAACCAGATATGATCTCCCGCCAAAGGACTGTAGCCTCCAAAACATTCGATTTGTCGACAGAACACAACCGCTGACCTCTTACAAGAGCTGCCTCAAAAGCTACCCTGCCAATACGACGTATTTCAGATTCTGAATACTTATAAGTGTTAAAGCCCTCTCGCTCTCCATTCTCAAGGACACGAATACCTCTTGGTTTACCAAAGTAAATACCTCCAACCAGCTCACGTATGATAAGAATGTCCAAACCTGATACGATCTCTGGCTTGAGGGAGGAGGCAGTACAAAGCTGCGGATACATAATTGCTGGCCTCAAATTAGCGAAGAGACCAAGTTCAGACCGAAGCTGAAGTAATCCCTGTTCCGGCCGCAACTCTCGATCCAAACCATCCCATTTAGGACCACCAACCGCTCCGAGCAATATTGCGCTTGATTGATGCGCTAGAGCTATTGTGTTTGATGGGCATGGACTTCCAGCCTTATCATAGGCCGATCCTCCCAAATCACCGAATTTTAACTCCACATCTAGATCAAACTTGACAATCACTGCTCTCAACACCTTGACTGCCTCATCAATGATCTCCGGCCCTATGTTATCGCCCGGCAAAATAAGAACTAAAGAAGTCATTTTATCGCACCAAAAATCCAGGGATGTAACTTTCTTCGCTCCGTCTCATACCTCAAGATAGCATCTTTGTCACGTAAAGTAACATCTATCTCATCCAAGCCCTCAATAAGACAGTTTTTGTAGAACTCATCAATTTGAAAAGTGAAGTTACGACCATTGTCAAGGAATACCTTTTGAAGACACAGATCAATAGAAATCGAAAATCCAACTTCGGAATAAAGTTGATTAAACAATTGATCGACCAGATCCCAATGTAAGGTAATTGGCAGTAGCCCATTTTTGAAGCAATTATTATAAAAGATGTCTGCAAAACTTGGCGCAATAATTGCGCGAAAACCATAATCTTTGAGCGCCCAGGGCGCGTGTTCTCTGCTTGACCCACAACCAAAATTCTTTCGCGTTAACAAAATAGTAGACCCGATGTAACGCTCTTTATTTAATGGGAAATCAGGATTTTCCTCGCGTTCCTCGAGATTCGAACCCTGATGTCCTTGATCAAGGTAACGCAGCTCATCGAAAAGATTCAAACCAAAACCGGTTTTTTTAATAGATTTAAGGAATTGCTTTGGGATGATCATGTCAGTATCAACATTCGCCCGATCCATAGGTCCAACCAGTCCTCTGTGGCGAGTAAAAGGTTCTATCATCTTGAATTCCCCGAGAAGGTCCTTACGTCAACAATCCTCCCGGTGATCGCTGCTGCTGCTGCCATGGCTGGACTCATTAAGTGGGTTCTCCCTCCGCTCCCCTGTCGACCTTCAAAATTACGATTTGAAGTCGAGGCACAATGTTCTCCAGCCCCCAATCTGTCATCATTCATAGCAAGACACATCGAACATCCAGGTTCCCGCCACTCCATTCCCGCATCAACAAAGACTGAATGTAACCCCTCGGCTTCAGCTTGACACTTCACAATTTGCGAGCCTGGTACCACTAATACCTGTTTAACAGTTTCGGCCCTCTTGCGCCCTTTTACAACTTCAGCAGCTGCGCGAAGATCCTCAATACGAGAATTCGTACAGGATCCAATAAATACTCTATCGACCATAATTGAGGTTATTTGTTGCCCTTCTTCAAGACCCATATATTCTAGGGCATGACGTAATCCATCTCTCTCGCTGGGTGTTGTCATACTACTCATTTTTGGGACTCTTCCTGATACCTCCGCTACCATTTCTGGTGATGTACCCCAACTTACTTGAGGAGCGATCTCATTGGCCGACATAAACACTTCCTTATCGAATTGCGCTCCCTCGTCACTCACAAGTGATCTCCAATAGGACGAGGCGGTATCAAAAAGATCACCTTTTGGCACGTACCTACGACCCTTTACATAATTAATCGTTTTTTCATCAACCCCGACAAGGCCAACACGCGCACCAGCCTCGATCGCCATGTTGCATACTGTCATACGACCCTCCACCGACATATCGGCAAAAACATCGCCAGCAAACTCTATCGCATGTCCATTTCCACCTGCGGTGCCAATCTTTCCAATAATCGCTAAAATTACGTCCTTAGGGGTCACACCAAACCCTAACTTACCATATACGGTCACGCGCATATTCTTCATTTTTTTTGTAACCAAGCACTGAGATGCTAATACGTGTTCCACCTCGGAAGTGCCTATCCCATGTGCAAGACAGCCAAGAGCTCCGTGAGTGGCCGTGTGTGAATCCCCGCACACAACCGTCATTCCCGGCATAGTAACTCCAAGTTCAGGACCCATTACATGCACAATACCCTGGCCAATATCATTCATTTTAAATTCTTTAATTCCAAACTCAATACAATTGTCATCCAAAGCTTTTAGCTGAATTCTTGACGTTTCGTCAGGGATCCCCTCTACTCCAGCTTTGCGCTCACCAGGATCTGTTGAAATATTATGATCTGGTGTGGCGATATTAGTGTCCAAGCGCCATGGCCTCCTTCCCGCCAGGCGTAAGCCCTCAAATGCCTGGGGCGAGGTGACTTCATGAAGAATGTGACGATCAATGTATAACAATGTTGAGCCATCGTGGCGATGAGACACAACATGGGTATCCCATAACTTGTCGTAAAGCGTTTGTCCGGTCACTGTTGATAGAACCCCTTTTTGTCTGAATGATTCTTAACTCACAACATCACTAACTCTGTATGATATCACTAATATCTTGTTTAGCTTAATAACGTCTCTCGAACCCTTTGCTTGAATGCCGAAATATTTCTCAAAAATGAAGGTCGCAACCCAAACACTGTACCTTAATCAATTGGATCAAGGTCCCTACTTACACCATTATTCTGAGCAATATCTCTCAAGTAATGGTCCATTAGCACCACCGCAATCATTGCCTCAGCGATCGGCACGGAACGAATACCAACGCATGGGTCATGTCGGCCTGTCGTTACCACCTCAACCGACTCACCATGCGTGTTTATTGAACAGCCGGGGATTCTGATGCTCGAAGTTGGTTTTAATGCCAAACATGAGTGAATACTCTGTCCCGTTGAAATTCCACCTAAAATCCCACCAGCATTGTTGGATAGAAAGCCTCCTGGAGACATCTCATCCCTGTGTTCAGATCCCCTTTGATCAATGGCGGAAAAACCTGCCCCAATTTCCACACCTTTTACGGCATTTATGCTCATCAATGCATGTGCTATGTCAGCATCAAGTCGGTCAAAAACTGGCTCACCTAACCCCACGGGCACATTCTCCGCCACCACTCTCACTTTGGCGCCCACCGAGTCTCCTGCTCTTAAAAGTGCCTTTATATATGCTTCAAGAGCAGGAATTTTTTCAGGATCAGGAAAAAAAAAGGCATTTTTCTCAATCTCAGATTGTTGAAAACTTTCTGCTACAATTGGACCGAGTTGCGAAACATAACCATATATGTTGACTCCTAGTTGCTCGTTTAAATATTTTTTTGCTATACCACCGGCGGCGACTCGCATAGCAGTCTCTCTAGCCGAGCTTCTTCCACCGCCTCGGTAATCTCGGATACCATACTTTTGATGATACGTATAATCTGCATGAGATGGACGGAATAAATTCTTGATTTTACTGTAATCTTTTGTTTTTTGATCAGTATTTTCAATTATCATTCCAATAGGTGATCCGGTTGTCATGCCCTCAAAGACACCTGAAAGGATTCTTATTTCGTCTGCTTCTCGTCTCTGAGTTGTATACCGAGACTGCCCGGGCTTCCGACGATCCAAATCCATCTGGAGATCTCCCGCACAGAGACTAAGTCCCGGAGGACATCCATCGACTATACACCCCAAAGCATCGCCATGACTCTCGCCAAAGCTAGTCACTGAAAACAGTTTTCCTAACGTATTACCAGACATGGCTGTAAACTCCCGGTGTTAATATTTTCAATTATACGAAAATTACGAAAAAAAATGGCTGTTTTCATACAGTACTTCATGACTTAGAATGAAAACACCCGAATCACCTTCTCCTACCGAGGGCCAAATAAATGGTACGTCGGTGAATTCTTTCTCCAATGCAATAGCAGAGTTTCCGACTTCTACGACCAGAATTCCTTGAGGGTTGAGGTGATCAATTGCTTCCCGAAGTAGTTGACGAGTAAATTCTAGCCCATCTTCACCAGACAACATTGCTCGAACCGGCTCATGTCGGTACTCAGCCGGCATCGCCGCAAATTCTTGCGAATCTACGTATGGCGGATTACATACAATTAAATCGAATTTTTTACCATTCAAGCCGCTGAAGCAGTCAGACTCTACTATCTCGACACGATCTAACAGACTATGGGCCTCAACATTACGTTGGGCAACCTTTAGCGCTTCCCTGCAAATATCAGATATTGTTACAACAGCCTCGTCAAATTCATAGGCACATGCGATGCCAATACAGCCGCTCCCAGTACACATATCCAGCAGGGAGTGAGGTTCACACATCAACCAAGGGGAAAACTGATAAAAGACTAGCTCTGAAATGGGAGAACGTGGAATTATCACTCTAGGATCCACAAAAAACTCCAGACCGCAAAACCAGGCCTTCGAAGTTAGATAAGGGGCGGGAATACGCTCCCTGACACGACGATCACACAGCCGGCGAAAAAATTCTGCTTGATCTTCTGTAACCTCATTGGTTAAGACGTCACTTTGCGGATCTGGCCCAAGATGAAAAGCGTGACTCACCAAAAACACAGACTCATCCCATGCGCTGGTCGTGCCGTGCCCGAAGTAAAGACCATTTGACAAAAAAAGCTGCTCTGCTTCAGCCAAAAGGTCCCCAAGCGTAGTGACTGACTCCACCTAATTGATCCTTCCCACGAATAATTGCGCGAGGTGTAATGTTAGTTGAAACGCACATCATTAGTAAACGCGATACTGGCAATTTGAAGAACTTTGGTACAGAATGCGTTCGCTCTTTAACTTACTCTCTTTACTATAGCAAAAGGGATTACCATGGAAAAAGCGTTCGAAAAAATTATAAGCCTGACAGGAGAGGATTTGTCTCGTCCTGGGTTAACTAAAACACCGGCCCGAGCCGCAAAAGCATTCGAGTATCTAACCAGCGGATACAACGTAGATCTTAATCAGCTAATAAATAATGCTCTATTCCCCTCAGATTCCGAGGAAATGGTAATGGTGAAAGACATAGAGCTCTTCTCTCTGTGTGAACATCACTTACTTCCATTCATTGGTAAGTGCCACGTAGCGTACATACCCAATGGAAAAGTTCTTGGGTTGTCAAAAATTGCTCGGGTAGTAGATATGTTCTCACGGCGTCTACAGATTCAGGAAACGCTGGCGCAACAAATAGCCTCGACGATTCAGAAAGTTACCAGTGCCCAAGGTGTAGGTGTTATAATTGAGGCGAAACACATGTGTATGATGATGCGCGGTGTCGAAAAGCAGAATTCTTCCATGAAAACTTCAGCCATGTTGGGCCTGTTTCGCAGCAACCAAGCAACTAGAAATGAATTCCTTGCGCTTCTTCAGGGGCATTAAACACATGTTAAAAACCTAACCGCAAACTCAATACCAAAATGCGTCATCAACACGCTAAATGAAAAAGTCTGGAAAAAGTTCCTCCTCCGTGATCGCAGGATCCACACGATACTCGCTGAAGAAGCGCAAGGAATTCATTTCTAGTTGCTTGGTTGCTGCGAAACAGGCCCAACAT
>MDTB01151571.1_pt1 | contig 11348 bp, 10 predicted proteins | sample 811161 | NCBI WGS metagenome assembly MDTB01 (sample SAMN05326650, study PRJNA326480) | marine metagenome | isolation source: seawater | place: Mediterranean Sea | collected 2009
AGATTTTACATATGTAGATGATATTGCAGATGCAGTTGTGAAAATTTTTAAAGCAGGATTTAAAAAAGAGAAGAATTGGAATAATAAAAACCCGGATATTGGCTCAAGTGAAGCTCCGTTTACAGTTTTAAATATAGGTAGTGGAAAAAAAATAAAACTTATGAAATACATTAAATTGATAGAGAAAGAAATTGGAAAAAAATCAAAAAAAAAATACTTAAGTTTACAAAAAGGCGATATTCAAAAAACACAAGCAAATATAAACAAATTAGAAAATTTATATAAATTTAATTGCTCAACTCCTGTTGAGATTGGCATAAAGAAATACATAAAGTGGTTTAAACAATATTATAAATATTAATTTTGAAAATGAAAAAAGAAAATATAACTGTAATAGGACTTGGATATGTTGGTTTACCATTGTTAATAGAATTAAGTAAGAAATTTTCTGTCACAGGTTTTGATATAAATAAAAAAAAAATTTTGCAACTCAAAAGTGGTATTGATAATGATCTAATTTTAGATAAAGATGATTTAAAAAGACTTTCAAGACTTAATTTAACAAATGACTCTAAAGTTATCAGATCATCAAATGTTTACATAATTTGTGTACCCACGCCAGTACTGAGCAATAAATTGCCAGACTTAAGTTTACTTAAACATGCATCCCAGATTGTTGGCAAAGCAATATCAAATAAAGATCTAGTTATTTTTGAATCAACGGTTTTTCCAGGAGCTACAGAGGAGATTTGTGTACCAATAATTGAAAAATATTCCAATCTAAAATGTGACAATTCAAAAAACAATAAAAATAATTATTTTATGTGCGGATATAGCCCAGAAAGAGTTAATCCTGGAGACCCAACGCGTAAGTTAAAAAAAATTAAAAAAGTTATTTCTGCATCTTCTAAAAATGGATTAGTAAGAGTAAATAAAATTTATAAAAAAATCATTAATGCTGGTACGCATATTGCCAGCTCGATAAAAGTTGCTGAGGCGGCAAAAATTATTGAAAATACCCAAAGAGACGTAAACGTTGCTTTGGTAAATGAACTATCAAAAATTTTTAATATATTAAAAATTGATACTAACGATGTTTTGAAAGCAGCAAGGACAAAATGGAATTTTATTAATTTTGTGCCCGGTTTAGTTGGCGGGCATTGTATTGGCGTTGATCCGTATTATCTAACTTATAAAGCTAAAAAGTCAGGTTACTCTCCCAAAATGATTTTAGCAGGCAGGAAAATCAATGATGATATGAGCAAACATATTTCAAAAGAATTTTTAAAATTAATGAAAAAAAAAAGAATTAAAATAAAAAAATCAAAAATTTTAATACTAGGCCTAACTTTTAAAGAAAATGTTTCTGATACCAGGAATTCAAAAGTAATCGATTTAATCAAATATATAAAACCTAAAGTAGCCAAGGTACATGTCTATGACCCATATGTAAAAAAAAATAAATTTAATGTTAATTTTAAATTAATCAATTCATTAGATGGCAACAATGTTTATGATGGCTTAATATTTGCTGTTGCCCATGATCATTTTTTTAAAATAAGTAAGAAACAAATATTTAAAATTTGCAAAGCTAATTCAGCAATATTTGATCTAAAAAATATCCTGCCAGACTCTTTAGTGGACAAAAGACTTTAAAAGCAATGTTCAACTATTGAACATTTGATTTAAATGTGTATTATATAAACGATGAATAAATCCAATGGAAAAATAATAAATTTTAAGGATATTTCAAAATTTAAACACCCCTGGGCAATTAAAAATGATTTTTTAATTTTTAAAAAAGCAGAAAAAGATTATCAAAAATATTTATTTTTTTTGACAAAAAAATTAAATAATCATTTTAATAAAAATTTTTCTGTAAAATTTTGGGAAATTATTTTAGGAGAATTTATCATAGGCATTATTCATATTTTTTATGAAAGGCTATTATTTATAAATAAATATAAAAAAAAATATAAATTTCAAATTTCAAGCAATACGATAAACATCAAAACTTACGAAGAATTCAGATTATACTCCGAAAACATTCACGAATATATTCATAACTATATTTTAAAGCATTATAAAAATAAAAATTTCATTTTATCTAAACAAAAAAAAACAAGTGAAGAACTAAATTCAATTGATATTAATAAAAAAAATTATAAAGAGAGTATTTATAAATTATTTTATGGATTTAGAAATAGTATTTCAGGATCTACAAAAAATCATTATGTAATTGCCCCATCAACCGGATTGAATAGAGATAATTCCTTCTTAAAAAAATTTAATATTTTTTATATAGATAATAAAAATAAAAGTACGATTGATTATTTATTAAGGAAAAAACTTTCAAAATGTAATCAAAAAAAATATGATCAAAAATTTATTAATTTAATTTTTAAATTAATGCCAATTTCTTATCTTGAAAATTTTGATTATAATTATTCTCAAATTTTAAAGAAATATTCCTCTACTAAATATTTAATATCAAAATACTTGAATGACCAAGTTAGATTTTTATCTGCTTACCTTATAGAAAAAAAAAGAAAAATTATAAGACTACAGCATGGTGGCAATTATTGGATTTATAAGTATAATTTTTTCACAAATTTCGAAGTAAGAAATTGTACGTATTATTTGCCATGGGGCAAATATCATAACAAAAATAAAAAATGTATAATATTTGGATATTCAAATGATCTCTTAATAAGTGACAAAAATTTTAATATTAAAAAAAATAAATCTAAGTGTTTAATATTCTTAGATAGAGGCAAGCAATTTCACAGAGCCTGGAACTCGGGTTTTTTTAAAAATTTAGATATGAAAAATAATTTGAATATAAATTTATCACCACTTTTAAAAAAAATTAATAATAAAGACTTTAAAAAAAATATAGTTTTAAGAATGCATAAATCAAATGAAGATTTTAAAAAACATATTAAAGAAAATTACAGTAACTATGAAATTTCTGATTATGATAAAAATTTAAAAAGAATTTTAGATAATTCTAAAATTACTGTGCATACTTATTTTTCCACTAGCTTTGTAGATACAATTATTTCTAATATACCATCAATTTTAATTACAAAAATTGACACAAACGTATATAATAAATTTTCTAAAAAAATTTTAATATCTTTGATGAAAAATCATATTGTATTTGAGTCACCAACACTTTTATACAAATTTATTGAAAAAAACTGGAAAAATATTGATAAGTGGTGGCATCATAAAAATACTCAATTAGTTAGAAAAGATTTTTTGATGAACTACTGTTTCGAAAATAAAAATTTAAATGCACATTTATCAAATTTAATAAAAAAAACTAATTTGGAAAGGAGAAAGTCATTTTAAATGGATCCAATAATAATTATTCCCGCAAGATATAAATCCTCAAGACTAGAAGGCAAACCTCTTAAAAAAATATTAAACAAGGAGATGATACTTAGAGTTGCTGAAACTTGTCAAAAGGTAGTAAAGAAAAAAAATCTCTTTGTAGCTACCGATGATAAGCGAATTTATAAAAAAGCCATACAAAATAATTTTAATGCAGTAATGACACCATCAAATTTAAAGACTGGAACAGATAGGGTAGCATACGTGGCCAAATTAAAGAAATCACCTATGATTATAAATGTGCAGGGAGATGAACCATTAATTAAAGCCAGTGATATTAAAAAAGTTATTAATTGTAAAAAAAAATTTCCCGATCATGTAATTTGTGGTTTTGCATTAATAAAAGATAAAAAAGAAATTACAAATGAAAATGTAATAAAAGTTGCAAAAACAAAAAAAAATGATCTTATTTATTTTTCTAGATCTAAAATTCCTTGTTCAAAGAAAAAAGACTCAAAAGTTAATTACTTTAAACAGGTTTGTGTTTATGCATTTACTAACAATCAGCTCAAAAAATATTTAAAATCTGGAAGATCCTATTTGGATAAAATTGAAGATATTGAACTTTTAAGATTTCTTGATTTAGGTATAAAAATTAAACTAGTTAAAATTTCTTCTACTACAGCAGTAGATGTTCATGAAGATATTAAAAAAGTTGAAAGGATATTAAAGTCAAAATGAAAAAAATCCTTATCATGGGTTTACCTGGCTCGGGAAAAACAACGTTAGCAAAAAAATTGAAAGAAATTTTAAATGCTCATTGGTTAAATGCTGATGTCATAAGAAAACTTTATAATGATTGGGATTTTTCAAAAAAGGGAATTATTAGACAAAGTAATAGAATGAGCAACTTAGCTAATAGATCAAAAAAAAAATTTGTAATTGCCGATTTCATTTGTCCTTACGAAGAAGGTAGAAAAATATTTAAACCTAACTTTTTAGTTTGGGTAGATACATTAAAAAAAAGTCGTTACCAAAGAATGAATAAAATTTTTGAAAAACCTAAAAAATATAATTTTATTGTAAAGGAAAAAAATGCTCATCTCAATGCAATCAAGATAGCAAATAAGATAAAAAAATATAAATGGAACAATCAAATTAACACTGCACAAATGCTCGGTAGATTCCAACCCTTTCACGATGGACATAAGACGCTTTTTGAAAAAATTTTATTAATATCAGGTCAAGTAATCATTTATGTTAAAGATGTACATAAATTAGGTGATAATCCTTTCTCATTTAAAAAAATAAAAAAAACTATTTCATCAAAATTAGATAAAGATTTTAAAAACAGATATCAGATCAAATTAGCACCAAATATTTCACATATTTGTTACGGAAGAAAAGTTGGATATAAATTTAAATATATCAATCTGCCCGCAAAAATAAAAAAAATCTCAGGCACGAGAATAAGAGCCAAAATGAGAAAAAAAGGTATCCTTTAATGTTTTTAATAAAACTTAGTTAACAAATGAGAGATATAGAAAATCAACAAATCCTAATATTTAATAAAATTAAAAAAATTTATAAAAATTTTACAAAAGAAAAATTTCATCCTAATTATGATACTCCTATTTATTTTAATTCTTCACACAATTATTCTTTTGGATTAATTCAAATGAAGAAATTTATGGGAAAAGATGAAAATTTTTTTTCTAAACTATTTATTTTGCTTAAAGATTTTTCTTATTCAATGTTTATTAATAATAGTAAATTTGAAAATATAAAATTGGATGAAAATTTTAATAAAATCATAGTTACTTGGGCTTTCAAGAAAAACTTTAAATCAGATGGATCTTTAAATGATAGATATTTTAATTATAACTCAAAAAGTTCAAAAGATATTTTTTGGTTTGTAATCTATATGGATAATGATCTACCAAAAAAAGTTGGAAACAATATTTTAATTTATAGAATATTTAATCAAAAAAAATTTAACTTTCTCGCGTTAATTGAAATTTTAAAAAAAAATATTAATTATTTTTTTAAAAATATTGATTATTTTCTATTCTCAATATCAAATTTAAATTTTATATCTAGAAATATTGTCAATTGTTTTGAAAATCTTTTATCAAAAAATATAAAGACAATTTTAATACCATACGAAGGTCAGCCATTTCAAAACGGAATTATAAAGTGCGCTAAGGAAAAATATGGCATAAATACAATAGGTTATATTCATGCGCCACCATTAGCATTTCCATCAAATTATGTTAAAAAAAAATTCAGTCCTAACAAAATCTTTGTTAATGGATTGGATCAAAAAGCTGTTTTTTCTAGAATAGGCTGGAATAAAAAAGATATAAAAATATGTAATTCATTGAGATTCTTGAAGCAAAAAACAAATTTTAAATATAAAATATTTTTACCAATAACAATCAAGTCAGAAAATTCAATACTTCGGGGCATATACCATTTAACGGATTTTCTGAAATATGACCTGAGCAAATATGACGTAAAAATTCACCCAGCAGCTTTAAAATCAAAAAAATGTATAAACTTAAAAAAGAAAATTTTAATAAGAATAAAAAATTCTAAAAATAACAAAAAACAAAATCCAAATTATCCAATTTTTGTAGGAGCATCCGGAAGTATTATCGAAGCTCTTGAAAGAGGCTATAGGGTTCTTCATATTTGTGAAATTCCAATAATTGACTGTTACTCAAAAAAAATTTGGAATAGTTTAACATCTGAAAAGATAGCTACAAATATATTTTTATATAAAATAAAAAAACAGGGAAATATAATTAAACTAGGAAATAAACCAAAAAATCTTAACGTTTTTTTTAAAAAATGAACTATTTAAAATTATTTAAAAATAAAAAAGTTATTGTTACCGGTCACACTGGATTCAAAGGGTCGTGGTTGGCATTTTGGTTAAACAATTTAGGGGCTAAAGTAATGGGGATATCAAAAGATGTACCAACAAATCCATCTCATTTTAATTTGACCAAGCTAAACAAAAAGATTTTATCAAAAAAGATTGATATTCGTAATTTAAAAGTCTTAAAAAAGATTTTTAATGATTATAAACCTGATTATGTATTTCATTTAGCAGCACAATCTATTGTTAAAAAATCTTACTCTGAAACAATCGAAACTTGGCAGACAAATTTAATCGGAACAATTAATGTTATGGAAGCTTTAAAATCATTAAAAAAAAGCAAAAATACAATTGTAGTTTTGATTACAAGTGACAAAGCCTATAAAAATTTAGAAAAAAATAGGGGATACAAAGAAACAGATTTGTTAGGAGGCTTAGACCCTTATGGAGCATCAAAATCAGCAGCTGAAATTGCAATAAGTTCCTATATAAAATCTTTCTTCTTTTCGAAAAAAAATAAAACTTTTATAACAGTGGCTAGGGCAGGAAATGTAATAGGGGGAGGTGACTGGTCAAAAAACAGATTAATACCAGATTGTATGAAATCCTGGTTAAGAGGAAAAAGAGTTTTAATAAGAAATCCGATTTCAACTAGACCTTGGCAACATGTATTGGAGGTATTGAATGGTTATTTGAAACTAGCTGCAAGTTTAAAATTAAATAAAAAACTTCATGGAGAAGCTTTTAATTTCGGACCCGCTAACAAAAAAAATTATAAAGTCTTGGATGTACTAAAAAATGTTAAAAAAACATGGCCGAACATAAACTGGAAAATTAAAAAAAATAAAAATTTTTTTGAAAACGTTCTTTTACAACTAGACAGTAATAAAGCTAGAAAAATTATTAATTGGAGACCAGTCTTAAAATTTGATGAAACTATAAAGTTAACAGTAGAGTGGTATAAATTCTATTCAAAATCAAAAAAAAATATTTCATCTAAATCGTTAGAACAGATTATATATTATCAAAAGGTTTTAAAGAAAAATAAATTTATATGAAAGTTATAATTTTAGCTGGAGGAATGGGAACAAGGTTATCTGAATACACAAAGTCAATACCAAAACCTATGGTAAAAATAAAAAAAATTCCAATAATTATTCATATTATGAATCATTATTCCAAATCAGGTTTTAAAGATTTTATAATTGCGACAGGGTACAAAAGTAAAATTATAGAGAAATTTTTTAGAAAAAAAATCTCTAATTGGAATATAAAAATTATCAATACAGGAAAAAATACAATGACTGGGGGAAGGTTAAAAAGACTAAGAAAAATTGTTGGTAATGAAACATTTATGATGACCTATGGAGATGGTGTTTCTAACGTAAATTTAAAAAAATTACTTAAATTTCATAAAAAAAATAAAAAAATGATTACTTTGACAGCAGTTAGACCGCCAGCAAGATTTGGGGCAATTAAAATTAATGGGCAACTTGTCAAACATTTTAAAGAAAAATCAAAATTAGATGAGGGATGGATTAACGGAGGATTTTTTGTGATAGAGAGTAAATTTTTAAAATTTATTAAAAATGACAAAACGTATCTCGAGAGAGAACCCTTGGAAACGGCAAGTAAAAAAAGACAATTATCAGCTTTCAAACATGAGGGTTTTTGGCAGTGTATGGATACCAAAAGGGATAAAGATTATTTAGAAAAAATTCTTAAAACAAAAAAAATAAAATTTTGAAATTAAAAAAAGAAATATTAATTGTTGGGGGCACGGGTTTTATTGGATATCACCTAGCAAAAAGATGTTTAAAAGATGGTTTTAAAGTCACTAGTATTTCAGTGAGCAGACCAAAAAAAATAAGATTTTTAAAGAGAGTTAAATACTTAATTTGTGACATATCTAAAAAAAATAATTTAAAAATATTATCAAAAAAGGAATTTTTATATGTTGTTAATTTAGGAGGGCACGTAGATCATTCGAATAGAAAGAAAACTTACAACAGTCATTATTTAGGTTGTAAAAATTTAACTAATTTTTTTATAAATAAAAAAATACGATCTTTCGTACAAATTGGAAGTAGCAGTGAGTATGGAAATTTACCGTCTCCACAAAAGGAAAATTTTGTATGTAAGCCAAAATCTATTTATGGAAAAGCAAAATTACTTGCCACTAATCATTCGATTAGTTTAAATAAGAAAAACAAATTTCCTTCAACAGTTTTGAGGCTGTACCAAGCTTATGGGCCTAGACAGGCTCTTAATCGTTTTATACCGATTATAATTTCAGGATGTTTGAAAAACAAAAAATTTCCCTGTTCCGAAGGAAAACAATTTAGAGACTTCGTTTATGTAGATGACGTTGTTGAGGCAATTTTAAAATGTTTTAATAATAAAAGAGTCTTTGGGGAAATAATTAATATAGGTTCAGGCAAAGCAAAAAAAATTAAAAAAATTATAGAACATATAAGAGATACTGCTAAAAAAGGTACCCCTTTATATGGTAGAATAAAATTAAGAAAAGATGAAAGCTTAAAAGTTTATCCAGATATATTAAAAGCAAAAAAAAAATTAAAGTGGAAATCAAAAATTCCTTTTGAGAAAGGACTTGCAAAAACAATTAATTTTTATGAAAAAGCAAAATAAACATCCACTAGTAAGTGTAATAATGAATTGTCGAAATGGAGAAAGGTATTTAATTAAAAGCGTAAAAAGCGTGATCCAACAGACTTATAAAAATTGGGAACTTATATTTTTTGATAATTGTTCTACTGATAAAAGTAAAAAAATTATTAAAAGTTTTACTGATAAAAGAATTAAATATTTTAACTCTAAAAAATTTCTTAATCTTTATGACGCAAGAAACCTTGCTATTAGAAAATCTAAAGGGAGATATGTATCATTTTTAGATACCGATGATTTATGGACTAAAGATAAACTACAACAACAAGTATATTTTTTAAAAAAGAATAAAGGCGTAAAAATTTTATTTTCTAATTACTTTATTTTAGAAGAAAATAAAAATAAAAACACAATTAAACATAGAAAAAACTTACCATCTGGAAATATTACACAAAAGTTATTAGACAACTATTCAATAGGTATTTTGACAGTCTTTATAGAAAAAAATATTTTTAAAAAATTTAAGTTTAAAAAAAATTACAACATTATAGGTGATTTTGATTTTTTTATTAAATTAAGTAGAAAATTTAGAATTTTTAGCATTCAAAAACCATTAGCTTTTTACAGGATTCATGACTCCAATTTATCTTCGACTAATATTAAAGTTTTTATTAAAGAGCTTGATGAATGGATTAAAAAAAATAATAAAAAATTGAACAATTTAGGTTTTTCACTAGATAAACAGAAGTTCTATTTGAAAAAGTTAAAATTAAAGTTTTTTATTAATAAGTCCTTAGGGCGTGTAGTTCAATGGTAGAACGCTACGTTGACATCGTAGAGGTCATAAGTTCGATTCTTATCACGCCCACCAATTAAAAATTAATTTTGAGATTTAAAATTTTTTTTAAAATCTGATAATACAATTGCTACTATAAAGAATATATAAGCAGAATTCCAAGTTGAAAAAAATCCTCCTGAACTTCTAAAAGGAAAAAATTCAATCAATAAAACAAAAATAAAAACCCAAAAAATAAAATAATATTTGTTAACTTTTTTTTTATAAGATTTAAATTTTTTAAATAAGGATAAAAACAAACTTGATATTATTATAATTAGCCCTATCAAACCTGTGTCATTTAAAATATCCAAATAATAATTATGGGGATGACTCTGACAAGTTCTATTTGGTAGATGTCTTTTTTTGGCACAGTTTTTTCCAAAAGATTTTATTCCATTTCCAAGAATTGGTCGATCCATCCAAGTATCTATTGCAGTTATAAAAGTTACTGCATGACCACTACCAAAGTGAAATATTTTATATTTTTTTTTGTCTTCCTCTTCAATTTTTTTTTGTAACATTCCGTAATAAAAATATTTACTTTTTGTATCCTTTTGCGCATCCCACTTATGATAATCAAAAGTTTTATTTTGATCATCTTTAAGTTCAGGATATTTTCTACCTAATTCATCGAAAATCATTGGCAATATTGAAACTACATTATAATAAAAACTGCTGTACATTCTTTTCTTTTCTTCATCAGTATTTAAAATTGAAATCGATATTATTAAACTTAAAATTGATCCAATTATTATAGGTATTCTAATTTCTTTTATGAAAATTAAAATAAGTAATGAGTACATTATAAAAAGTACTACCGGCATCCTATTACCTGATAAAAATATTCCTATAAAACAAATTATAAAAACAGGGACTAAAATACTAAATAGTTTTTCCTTTTTTTTAAAAAATAAAAAAGGAATTAGAAATATTCCTAAACTTCCAAATTTTTGAATATAACTACCAGCAACATGTTCATCACCAAAGAACCCAGAACTTACATGGAGATGTTTAGGGAACCCAAAAAAATCTTTACCTTAAAAAAATTGATAGATTACATCTACAGACAAAAAGACCGAACAAAAAAGACAAGAAAATAAAAAATACTTAAAGTTGAAATCATTATTTTTAATTAAACATTTAATAACTAATAAAAAAATTAAATATCTCAAGTATAAAAACGATTTTAAAACTGTATTTCCATTTTCTTGAAAATAATTAACTAACGTACTCAATAATACTACTGCAAAAAAAAATAAAATTAATAACGTCTGAATATCTTTAGTTATTTTAAAAAGATCTTTTTTGTAAAGAATGATACCAAGAATACTTATGAAAAAAATTTCAAGGTTTATAATAAAATTTCCTAATATGAATGAAATTGGAAATAGGAATAATAAAAAATTAATTAAATTGACGATTGAAAAGGAGATTTTTTGAATGTGCATTTTATTAAATTTTATACTGTGGCATTATAAATTACTGCTAAAATATTACAAAAACTGTATTTACATCAACTTTAAAACATACTATATAGACTTGCCTGGCGATTATTGCGAGGGGGTAATACCCGATCCCATTCCGAACTCGGAAGTCAAGCCCTTCAGCGCCGATGGTACTTTGTCTTAAGATATGGGAGAGTAGGACGTTGCCAGGCTA
>MDTB01202885.1_pt1 | contig 11348 bp, 11 predicted proteins | sample 811161 | NCBI WGS metagenome assembly MDTB01 (sample SAMN05326650, study PRJNA326480) | marine metagenome | isolation source: seawater | place: Mediterranean Sea | collected 2009
AAGGAGATTTTAAACAGTAATAAAATTATATGATGATTCAAAATATCAAAATATTGTTAAAAAAAATTCTTTTTAAATTTCCATCTATCTACCGAAGAATATTTATAAAAAGTAAAATTGCCTTTGGAGAACGATATTGGTATATGTTTCAGAAGAACTTCTTGTGTGTTGATCATAAGGAATCAGATTTTAATATCAACCTCGAAGTAAATAATAAGTTACCTTTTAAAAATGTAGAACAAATTTTTACTTCTCATATGTTGGAGCATATAACTAATGAAATGGGAATTAAGTTTTTAAATCAATGTTATGATATACTCCAAAAAAATGGAGTTATAAGAATTGAAGTGCCTGATGTCGAGATTTTGATTAACGACTATAAAGGAAAAAAAAGATTTATTAAATCAGTTCAAAATCAAAATAAAAAAACATTAGTAGATAAATATAATTTTGATGAAATTTATGCTGAACCACATTTAGCTTTATCATCATACTTATCCTTATATATCGATCCTAGAGGTTTTCATGTACCAGTAAAAACTGAAAAAAAAGAGTTTGACAATAATTTAAATTTATTATCAACAGATGAGTTTTGTGAATGGTTAATTTCTTTACAAACTACTAAACAAAAAGAAACTCACGGACACATAAATTGGTTTAATTATAATAAGATACATGATATTTTAAAAGAAATAGGTTTTTCTAAAATTGAACGAGTTTACTCTGGAAAAACTAATAATAATTTTGATCTTTTGATGGAAAGAAGTGGTGAAAGAGGAGAATATTCACTAATTTTAGAAGCAGTAAAATAGACTTTATATGAAAAAAAGTTTTCACAAGCAGTTTAAAAAAAATGGATATGTAATTATTCCAAATTTACTTTCATCAGAAAAAGTTAAAGAACTAAGAAAATATTTATATGAAATTTTTAACTCAAATAAATCAAAAAGACTAGAATCAATTTCTTTAGCATCAAAGAAATCTAAAATTTATGATTTACAACTAGACTCAAAAATACAAAAAGTATGCTCTCAGATTTTTCAAAATGAATACTTTTTTGTTAATGATTGGCAAATTCAATATAATATGTTTGGTGTTGGTGGTTCTAAGAAAGGTTGGCATGTTGATTGTGGAAGTGAGATAAATGAAAATGGAGAGTACCTGTTTAATTCGAATTATAATTTTGGTAAAATTGGCATATATTTACAAGACAATACTTATGACTATGGCGGAGCCATTGATATAATACCCAAAAGTCATAAGTTTTTTATCCAGACAGGAGTTCATAAATTAAATTTATTTTTATATCGTATTGCAAATATTCTTCTAATAAAATCAGGATTTAAAAAAACATTGAAATTAAATGCTGGAGATGCTGTAATTTTTGATTCACGACTTCTTCATAGGTCAACTCCACCATCATCGGTGAATTTATCCAAAGCACAATCCTTAGCTGGAAGGAGTAAATTACCTGAGCATAGATGCAAGTATTCATTATATTGGGAAGCAGGAAATAAAAAATCAGTAAATTACTTCATGAAAAATTCTGAAAGAAGATCTGATATTGAATATGATATTTTGCAAAAAAATAATTTTAAAAGTGAGGTTTTATTTAATGAATACTTAAGTTATACATTTCCTGAAAGTTATCCATCTGACTATGTAAAAAAAGTTAATGATATAGAAAATCTAAACATAGCTTCGGTTGAAAATAAAAAGCTTTACATTGAGAGAATGAAAGTAATTAACCATAAAAAGAACATTGCATAGCTTTCTATGCCAATCATCATATTTCTTGAATGAATCTATTTTCATTAAAAGATAAAGTTATAGTAATTACAGGAGCTTCCGGTTTATTAGGGAGAGAACATGTTGAAGCTGTTTGTTTAGCTGGTGGAATACCTGTATTAATAGATCTTAATAAAGAAATTATTGATAACCAAGTAAAAAAAGTTAACCTAAAATATGGCATTCAAACTCGAGGATATGTTGTTGATATAACTGATGAAAACTCTGTAAAAGAAAATTCTTCTCAAATTTTAAATGATTTTGGAAGTATCAGTGGTTTAGTTAATAATGCTGCAAACAACCCAAAAATTGAGATTTCAAATAATAAAAACTTTTCAAGATTAGAATATTTTTCAAAAGAAATATGGAATAATGATTTAGAAGTCGGATTAACTGGAGCATTTTTATGTCTTAAATATTATGGTTATAATATTTCAAAAAATACTGCAGGTGGCTCAATAGTTAATATTTCTTCAGACCTTGGGCTTATAGCACCTGATCAAAGATTGTATCAGATAGATGGTTTAACAGATGATAAACAACCAGTCAAGCCTGTTTCATATTCTGCGGTAAAATCTGCTTTAATTGGTATTACAAGGTATGTTTCAACTTATTGGGCTGACAAAAATGTTCGATGTAATGCAATATGTCCAGGTGGTGTAGAAAATAATCAAAACAATTTGTTTTTAGAAAAAATAAAAAAAAGAATACCAATGGGAAGAATGGCTTTTAAAAATGAATACCAGGGATTACTTATTTTTTTACTAAGTAATGCCTCAAGCTATGTCAATGGAGCAATAATAGCAGCTGATGGAGGAAGATCTGTATGGTAATGAATAAAAAATTTATTATTTCAACTGCCAGAACAGATTCATGGGATTGCAAAAGAAATATTATTTTTTTAGGTAAATGGTGTAAACTCTACACAAAAAGAAATTTATGGAATAATTTAAAATCAGATACTTTACCATATCATTGGGACAATCGTAAAAAACTATGTAAAGATTACATTCTTATTTCCGAATTGTATGAGAGATTATTAAAAGACCTTTCGAATAGTCTTAATAAAATTCATAAAAAAAATTATGATTTGAGATATTGGAGAATATTTGTTGGTCCATGGTTAGGTTTTTTTGTGCAGATGGTTTTTGATAGATGGGAGACAATACGAGTAAATTTAAATAAAAAAGAGTCTTATGAATCAATTTCAATTGACTATGATTTTAAAAAATCAATTCCACTAGATATGGATGATTTTAATAAGATGTATACTTCAGATGAATGGAATCATCACATCTATTCATTGATTTTACAAGATTATTCTTTTGTAGATTTAATAAAAAAAAAAAATAAAACAAACTTCTCTTTTAGAGACAATAAAGAGAAAAAAAGAAAATTACAATACTTTATAAAATTTACTGTATATAATCTATACTTAAACTTAATAAAATTATTTAGAGCTCAATCAAGCCCTTTATTTATTAATACATACCTTAATCTTTTTAATCTTTTTAAACTTTGTTTTAGATTCAAGCAGTTTCCAATAATTGCTAATATGGTTAAGCCAAAGTTTGGAAATGTAAACATGAAAGCAAGAGAGTGGATTGTCGAAGGTAAATGTAATAATGATTTTGAAACTTTTTTAAGAAATATAATTCCTAAACAAATTCCAATTAGTTATTTAGAAAATTATAAATCAATTCTTAATCAGGCAAATAAAACTAAATGGCCCAACAAGCCAAAACTAATATTTACCTCCAATAATCATGAATCTGATGATATTTTTAAAATTTATGCTGCAGAAAAAGTATTTAACGGGTCAAAATTAATAATAGGACAACATGGCGGAAATTATGGAACAGCAAAATTTAATTTTGCTGAGGATCATGAAATTAAGATAAGTGATTATTTTTTTTCTTGGGGATGGGATGATAATAACACTAAGATTAAAAAAGTTGGCTTCTTGAAACAACTAAAATATAAACCAACATCTGAAAAGAATAAAAATGTTTTTTTAGTAACTGCAACAGTTCCAAGATATAGTTATTGGATATATAGTATAATTATTTCATCACAATGGGAAAGTTATTTAAAGGACCAGTTTACTTTTGTTGAAAAACTTGATAAAAAAATACAAAATCATTTAAAGGTAAGATTACATCCAAAAGATTATGATTGGTTTCAGTTTGAAAGATGGAGTAAAAAATTTCCAAAAATAGATATTGATAAAGGTAAAAATCCAATTATAAACGAACTTAGTAGCTGTAAAATATTTATTTCTACATACAATGCGACCACATTCTTAGAGTCTATTGTTTCAAATATCCCAACAATAATATACTGGAATCCATATTACTGGGAACTGAGAAATTCAGCAATTCCGTATTTTGAAAAACTTAGAGAAGTTGGCATTTTTCATGAATCACCAGAATCAGCTGCTAACTTTCTTAACAAAATTTGGAATGATATTGATTCATGGTGGAATAGTTCTGAGGTAAAGAACGCTTTAGTTTTATTTAAAAAACAATATTGTGATGATTCAGGTAATATAGTCGATAAAATTGAATTTTCTTTAAGACAGATTATGCAAGAAAAAATATATGAAAATTATAAGGTTTAAAGACTCAAAAAATAAATCAATAAATTTTGGTATTGTTGAAAACCAAAAAATTTATGATTTAATTAATACTCCAATCTCAAATCCTAAAAAAGGAAAATATGTTTGTGACTTAAATAATGTTAATTTACTAGCACCTTGTTCTCCTTCAAAAATTGTATGTATTGCATTAAATTTTGATGGTGTAGTAGGTTTCTCTAAAAATATGTCTGAACCTTTAATTTTTGTAAAGCCAAATACTTGTGTTGCTAACCCAAATCAGTTAATCATTAATCCATTTCCTGAAATGCCTTGGTGGGGTGAAGCTGAATTGGGTGTTGTAATTAAAAATGAAATAAAAAATATAAGTGAAGATGATGTTAAAAAAAATATATTAGGATTTACAATAGGAAATGACACAACAGTACAAAATGTAGAAAAAAGGGATCATCACTTAGCTCGTTCAAAGTGTCCAGATAATTTTTGTTCTTTTGGACCATGGATAGATACAGATTTTGATGCATCAGATTGTATTATTGAGTCTATTCAAAATGGAGAAGTTATTAGGCGCGCTAGATCTTCAGAACAATTTTGGCAATGGGAAAAAATTATTAGTGAAATCTCTAAATGGATGACATTAAAACCTTATGATCTTGTTTTGACTGGAAATCCACCTGATACTGTAGGAATGAGATATTTGAGTGATGGTGATACATATGTTGCAAGAGTAGATGGACTTGGTGAGCTATCAAATACTTTTTACAATACCAAAAAATAAAAACCTAATTAATTATATTTATAAACTTTAAAAAAAAAACATGTACGATTTCTATTTTGGTTCTAAGGAACAGATAAAAAAAAGAGAAGATAAATTTTTACTTTCAATAAAAAGAATGATGCCCAGATGGGTTAATTCTCTTCCAGATTCAGAATTTCTTGCTTTAGCAGATATTGTTGACAAGCAAGGTAAAAGTATTGGAAAGAAAAAATTAATAACTGTTGAAACTGGTGCCGGAGCTAGTACTTTAGTTTTTGCATTTTATGCCATGAAATATAATGGTATGGCATTTTCATGGGATTACAATAGCAAAAAAGGCTCTTTAATAAGAACTATATGCAATGAAACAATGTGTAATTATTTTAATAAACACATTGATGATTATTGGAAATTAATAGGACATGATAGCTTATCTCCTTATTTAGGAATGCCTATTTTAAATGAAATGGTAGATCATGTAGATGTATTTTTTCATGATAGTGAACATACATGGAATACCGTAAAATCTGAAATTGATATTATCGACCCTCTTCTAATTGATGGATCTGTAGTTGCATTAGATGATGCTAACCAGGATTTTTTACATACAAATATGGCTTACATTAATACATTTAGAAAAAAAATTGGATTAGGCTCTGTGGAATCCTTAAAAGATAACAACTCAGGACCTTTTTATATTAATACTGAAAAGTTATTAAAATCAAAATGGAAAAATGTCGAACACATTGATGATTTATACAAAAAAAGTTACATGAATGATCCTTACTTTAATTATTATGATTCTGAATTTGAGATTAAATCTAGTTTAGGAACAGAAAGACTAAGTAGCTTAGAACATAGATTCGACAGTTGGAAAGTTTCAAATAGAATTTAATTATGCATGCTGTTGTAACTGGAGGTGCTGGATTTGTTGGATCTCATCTTTCAAAAAAACTTCTTTCAATTGGCTGGGAAGTAACAATTTATGATAATCTTTCGTCAGGAAATAGATCTAACATCCCTGTTGGAGCTAAATTTATTTGGGCTGATTTAACAAGTGAAGATTGTATAAATTTAATGCCCAAAAAAAAAGTAAATGTTTTTTATCATTTAGCGTCACATGTAGGTCAAGAACTTTCTTTTGAACGTCCTTTATATGATTTAAAATCTAATGCCAACTCAACAATTATTCTTATGAATTGGTGTATGAAAAATAATGTTGAGCAGTTTGTATTTGCTAGCACGATGAATATTTATGGTACACCAAAAAATGAATTTGTAAATGAGTTAACCCCATTAGATCCTCCATCACCCTATGCAGTTGGAAAATTAGCATCTGAACATTTATGTAAAATTTATAGTGGTTTTGGACTAAATTCAACATGTTTAAGACTATTTAATGTGTATGGTCCTGGTCAAGATTTTTCTAATTTGAAACAAGGTATGGTTAGCATTTTTATGTCTTATGTTGCTAAAAAAGAAAAATTAGTTATAAGAGGCTCTAAAGATAGATTTAGAGATTTTATATATGTAGATGATGTAGTTGATGCGTTCATAGCTGTAATAGATAAAAAAGCATACGGTAAGATTTACAATGTATCTACTGGCGTTAAAACTTATGTGTGGGAACTTATAGAACAAATAATTAAGGCTTTTGATTATGATAAAGAAAAATATCCAATTGAATATGCAAAAGGTACTCCAAAAGATCAATTCGGATTGTATGGTAACTCCACCAAATTAATGAATGACCTTAACTGGAAGCCAAATTTTAATTTAGAAGAAGGTATTAAGTTAATGGCAACTGATGCAAAAAAAAGATTAAGTAAATAATTATGAAAATTATAATAGGTATACCAGCGAGGATGGGCTCATCAAGATTCCCTGGAAAACCGCTAAAAAAAATTTTAGGTAAATCTATGATTGAGCATGTTTATAAAAGATGCCTTTTAGCTGAGTCTGTTGATGATGTTTTTGTTGCAACTTGTGATGAAGAAATAAAATTAGAGGTCGAATCTTTTGGCGGAGTTGCTTATATGACAGAAAAAAATATATCACGACCTGGATTGAGAGTTGCCAGTGCATGTGAACAAATGAACCTCAGTGATGACGATATTGTAGTTGTTGTTCAAGGGGATGAACCTTTGGTTTATCCTCAAATGATTGATATTGCAGTTAAGCCTTTAATTGAAGATTCTAAAATTAAATTATTGACTCTTATTGCAAACGCTAATGAAACTGAATGGAATGACCCTAATGAAGTTAAAGTTACAATTGACATAAATAAAGATATACTAATGATGTCAAGATCTCCCATTCCATCCAATTACTGGGATATAGTTGGCCCAAGATATAAACAAGTAGCAATAATGCCTTTTAGAAAAAAGTTTTTAATTGATTTTCAAAATATGCCTCCCACTTCACTAGAACTTGCTGAACAAATTGAACTCATGAGAGCAGTTGAAAGTAATATTAAAGTAAGAACAGCAATTTCTACATTTAATACAGTTTCAGTAGATACTGAACCTGATTTAGTCGAAGCTGAAAATACCATGATTTCTGATCCCATTTATCAAAAATATAAAGACACAAAAAATGAAAAATAAGAATCTATTAAAACAAAAACTTTCCAATGGATCCACAGTTTTTGGCACTTGGTCATCATTAGGATCGACTGCTGCTATGAATTGTATTGCTCAAACTGGAATGGATTTTATCATTACTGACAGAGAACATGGCTCAATGTCATTAGAAACTATTGAAGCACAACTTTATTACACAGAAAATACGGATTGTTCATTAATTGTTAGAATTGGTTCAGTTGATGAGTTGGAGATTTTACATGCTTTAGATTTAGGTGCCCAATCCATAATGGTTTCACATGTTTCCACAAAAGAAGATGCACTTAAGGTTGTTAATGCGACAAGATATTCTCCAGAAGGTAACCGAGGGTTATCTCCTTTTACCAGAAATCACTCATACTCAGATAAAGATATCAGTAAAAAAATGAGTTATGCAAACTCACAAATTTTTGTTGGTGTCCTAGTTGAAGGAGAAGAGGGGATCAATAATTTAGAACAAATTTGTGAAACTCCAAACTTAGATATGGTTTATCTTGGAATTTATGATATTTCACAGTTTGTTGGAGAGCCTGGTAATGTTCAACATCCTAAAGTAAAGAAATTACTAAAAGAATGTGTTGAAGTTATTAATAGTAAAGGTTTAGTTGCAGGTTCAGTAGCCAGAAACCCTGATTACATGAAACTATTAATTGAATTAGGATTCAAATTTGTTTCCTACAGAAATGACACATCAGTTCTCTATGGAAGTTTTTTAGAGGCAAAATCTATATTTGATAAAGAAATTAATTAAAATAAAAATATGTTGAATAAAAAACTCAAAGTTGGTATTGCTGGCTATGGTACTGTTGGTAAAAAAAGACATTTTTTTATTGATTTAAATGATAATTTAGAAATTATTGCAATTTGTGATAAAAGTTTTACTAAACAGACTAATCTTGGAAAAATTTTATGTTATAAATCTTTCGAAGATCTTTTAAAAATTGATTTAGATGTTGTTTTTGTATGCCTTACAAATGATATTCAGCCAGAGGTAACTATAAAAGCATTAAATCTAGGAATGCATGTTTTTTGTGAAAAACCACCAGGCAGAGATGTCAGTGATATTTTAGACGTTATAAAAGCTGAAAAAAACAACCCAAATTTAAAATTAATGTATGGATTTAATCATAGATATCATGATTCAGTTCAAGATGCTCATAAAATGGTTGTTTCTGGTAAACTGGGTAAAGTAGTTGGTATCAGAGGAGTTTATGGAAAATCAAACTTAATTACGTTTAATCAACCTGATTGGAGAACCAAAAGATCTATTGCTGGAGGTGGAGTTTTGCTTGATCAAGGTATTCACATGTTAGACTTAATAAGATTATTTGCAGGTAATTTTTGTGAAATCAAAAGTTTTGTTAGCAATTCATATTGGAACCATGATGTTGAAGATAATGCATATGCAATTATGAAAAATGAAAATGGAGTTATCGCAATGATTCATTCGTCAGCAACTCAATGGCGTCACCGTTTTAATCTTGAAATTAATTTACAAAAGGGAAGCATAATTTTAGGTGGTTTTTTATCTGGTACTAAAAGTTATGGGGAAGAAACCTTAACATTTGTCTATGCTGATACTCAAAAAGATAATGGTGACCCAAGAGAAGAATCAATTCGTTACAATAAAGACCCCTCATGGCAACGCGAAATAGATGTATTTGTTTCTTCTATCATTGAAGATAAACAAATTATTAATGGTTCATCAAGAGATGCTTTAGAAACAATGAAAATGGTTTATGAAATATATTATTCAGATTCAGTTTGGAGAGATAAGTTCAAAATTAAAAAACCTTAGATTATTTTTTTATGCAAAATAGATCAGTTGCAGTTTGCTCTCGCTCTTTTTCAAGAAATAAAATTTTAAGAACAGAATTGTTATTAAAATACGAGAATGTAAAATTTAATGACAAAGGTATATCACTTGAGGGTTCTGAATTAATAAAATTTTTATCAGGATATGATAAAGCAATAATTGCTTTAGAAAAAATTGACAATTCGATACTATCTAAATTACCAGATTTAAAAGTTATTTCTAAATATGGAGTTGGTCTGAACAATATTGATATGAATTCCTTGAGAAAATATAAGATTAGAATTGGATGGAAAGGAGGAGTAAATAAAAGATCTGTTTCTGAACTTGTATTAGGTTTTTCAATTAATATGTTACGTCAGCTAAATATTTGTAATGATTTTGTTAAATCAGGTAATTTTAATCAACATATTGGAAGGCAGTTAACTGGAAAAACATTTGGAATTATTGGGTGTGGGAATATCGGAAAAGATCTTGTTAAATTATTGCAACCCTTTGATGCTAAATTATTGGTGAATGATATTATTAATTTTGACTCCTTTTTTAAAAAATATAATGTTGAGTATGTTAAACTAAGTAAGTTATTGACAGATTCAGATATTATTTCTTTACATGTACCATTAGATAATTCAACTAAAAATTTATTAAATAAGAAAAATCTTTCTCTTTTAAAAAAAGACGCAATTTTAATAAATACAGCACGAGGTGGATTAATAGATGAAAATTTTTTAAAAGATCTATTAATTAAAAAAAAGATATCAGGTGCAGCATTTGATGTTTATAGCATTGAGCCACCAAAAGATTATGAATTACTAAAACTTTCAAATTTTTTTGGTACTCCTCATATCGGTGGAAGTTCTATTGAAGCTATATTAGCTATGGGAAGATCAGCAATTGATGGTTTAGATGATAACAAATTCGTTTCATAGAAAAAGTCTTTTCAGTTTTTATAATGCCAACATTCATTTTAGTATCGCATCAAAAATTCACTCCTAATTGGAAGGAAAAATGGGTTTATATTGGAAGAGATTTTAGTAAAATAAATTATTTTGAAAAGCAATTAGATCCAAAAAAAAGAATATCTATAGCACAATCATTTAGGAACGAATTTAATAGTGAAAGAGATAATTTTTTATTCTGGATAGAAAAACAAAGAAAGAAAAATAAGGATTCGTTATTTTGGTGGATGTCACATTTGGCTGGAAGAAATAATATGTGTTCCTTTATCTTTGAATCAATATGTCAAATAAAGGCTTTAAATATTACTTTAAATAAAAATAATTTTAACAATGACCGAGTTTTAGTTATTTGCGAAAATATTTTTCTATTTAATTCTGTTTATTCAAATTTAAAAGGTTCATATAATATTAAAAAACACTATTCTATATTCTATGGTTCATTGGTTGATATTCTAGGTGCTTTTTTGATTGTACCCTTAAGATTTGTAAAAGAGCTCTATAATATGATTATTTATAAATTTTATGCAAAACTTACCTTCAAAGAAAACATAGAATATGAAAAAAATATTTTTCTAATAAATCTTTGTCTTGATAATTTGTCTTTTCAAAGCAATAAAAAATTAAGTGACAGATATTTAACTCTTTTACCACAATGGCTTGAGCAGAATAATTTTCCTGTATGTAGATTGCCTTGGCTATATAATGTCAAAATTTCTAATAAAATTATTTTTAAAAGATTAAGAAAAGATAATTGTTTGATCATTGAAGATTACTTGTCATTTTCAGATTACCTTTTAGCAATTAAAAATTTTAT
>MDTB01039451.1_pt1 | contig 11346 bp, 10 predicted proteins | sample 811161 | NCBI WGS metagenome assembly MDTB01 (sample SAMN05326650, study PRJNA326480) | marine metagenome | isolation source: seawater | place: Mediterranean Sea | collected 2009
ACCCCATTTAACCCAATAGCATGCGCGCTCGTATACACGGGTCGCCGCAGCGTTAGTTTCCGGCGGAAAATTCTCAGTCAGAAACAGTATATGCATGTGCTAATTCGTTGGCCCCCCTTTGACTAAAAGGAACATCAAGACACCAACCGCACCTAATGCAGCTAATACCGCGGCCTCAGACAATCCTCGAGCCGCAACGATTGCCAGCATTATCAAAAATAAATTTGCAACACCAACAATCCATGCAACCTGATCGTGTTTTAACCCACTAGCGACAGCACGTTGGTAAAAATGCTGACAATGGGCCTCCCAAAATCTCTCGCGGCTTATAATCCGTTGGATAAGAGTCCATGTTGCATCGATGAGAAAATATAAGGGGAGAATCAAAGCTGGGCCCCACGCCCCGTTTGCGGCCAGCCCCAGCAGCATCCAACCCAACACAAAGCCAAGTGGAATACTGCCAACATCTCCAAGAAAAATCTTGGCTGGGTGCCAATTCCAACGCAAAAAACCAAGCGTTGCCGCTCCGCACGAGAGACTCAGAATCAACGACTGGTCGTTAAATCCTAGTTTGCGCACAATCACGAAGATACCTATAGATATTGCGATAGCCTCGACACTAGCAATCCCATCAATACCATCCATAAAATTAAACAAATTTATGAACCATACCCACAAAACCCCAGCAATGATGAGATCCAGTTTAGGGGGGAGGATCCCTCCAAAAATTGGCCCTGGGAATGGCACGAAATAGAATGCAACTGAGACCGCCAATAGATGTACAACCAAACGGACTGGAGCGCCGAGGCCCCGGAGATCATCAAATAGTGAAACACCCGCGAGAGTCAGACTAATTCCCACTATTGTGATAATACCGGCACCTTCTCGCCCTTCAACAATTCCTATAACCAGCCAGACGAGAAGCAAGGACCCCATTACAGCAATGCCCCCCCCACGGGGAATTGGCTTTAAATGACTGGATCTTTTGTTTGGGCAATCAAAGATACTATTATCAGTTAAATAACCAATTAAATATCTGGTCCCAAACATGGATGAAAAAAACGCAATTAACGGAAAAATTAAGCTAAATGGCCATTCCATGGAGCGAAATACCCCTAACTATAAATTAAACGAAAATCTTAAAAAATCTTTTTACACCCGGCCATAAGTATCATCTTCTCGAACTATGTCATCTTCAGAAATGATTTCCCCTGTCTGAACCTCTATAAGGCGCAGTGGGTCATAGGTTAAGTTCTCCAGTCGGTGTTTTGTGCCAACAGGTATATAAGTTGATTGATTGGGAAACAAATCCATCGATTTTTCTCCATTAGTCACTCTCGCTATTCCTTCCACGACAACCCAATGCTCCGCCCTATGATTATGATACTGTAAACTCAATCTTGCACCTGGATTGACTACAATCTGCTTAACTAAATAGCTTTCACCCGAATCTATATTTAAATAATAACCCCAAGGGCGATCCACCCGGCTATGCGCAATGACCTCATCCCTGTTTTGCGACTCCAATTCCATTACTATATTTTTCACTTCCTGGCTTCGTGACTTGGGCACGACTAAAACGCTGTCATCAGTTGCAATAAGAGCGATACCATCAATTCCTAAAACAGCCACAAGTGGCTTTTCAGTATGAATATAATTATCGTGCGCATCAATTATGATACTATCTCCTACGCAGACATTCCCGTTAAGGTCCGGCTTTCCAACTTTCGAGAGCCCCGCCCACGAACCGATGTCATTCCATTCAAGCGCCAATGGAATAACCGCTGCGTTTTTGGTGTTCTCAAAAATTGCAACATCTATAGAAATTTCAGGGGCGCGCTTAAACTGACCTTCATCTAAACGCAGAAAATCAAGATCCGATACCGCCAAATCTAGCGACTTCTGAGCTGCTACAAAAATTTCTGGATTAATCCTTCGAACTTCAGACAGGTAACAGTCCGCCCTAAAAACAAAAATTCCAGCGTTCCAATAATAGTCGCCACTTGCAAAATAACGCTCTGCCGTCTCCTGGTCTGGCTTTTCAACAAAATGATCAACCGCGAAGCCCCCGTCGACTGAGTTCCCCCGCTTTATATACCCATATCCTGTTTCCGGTCGAGTAGGTGGAACGCCAAATGTAACTAGCATGCCACTAGACGCCAAACTCTTCGCTATCAGTACAGTTTTGGCAAATTTTTGACTATCTGAGATTAAATGATCTGATGGCATCACAAGAACCACTCCTTCGGGATCATCTGCATACACCCGAAGGGCAGCTACCGTAATAGCGGGGCCGGTATTCCTAGCCATTGGCTCTAGTATAATATCTTTAGGTAAAATTTTCGCTTCCCGTAATTCTTCAGCTATCAAGAACCGGTGGTCATCGTTACACACGATCATGGGCGCTAAATATTCTTTCCGTTTTATATGATTGAGTGATGTTCTGAATAGGCTCAGGCCGTTCTCGAGAAGGCCCAGAAATTGTTTTGGTCTAAGCCGACGAGAAAGAGGCCAAAGGCGAGTGCCTATTCCACCCGAGAGAATGACGGGATATATAGGTTTTAGCATCGTATTTCTTACCTTATGTTTCTTAATTAATGCCCATTGATCTGCGACATTATTTATCCAATGCATTTGTAGTTAGTCAAAATTAACCCCGCTGATCCGACGTTTTTCACTCATAACACGCCAACGAACTATCTTGTTAATTAAACCTGGGCCGAAACCTTCCATTTCATCCATCAACCTGTAAGGATTCGCGCCAATTCTTTTCTTAAACCTAAAAATTCCTGGAGGTGTCAACTTTTCATCCATGCCACCAAGATCGAATTTATCTACTCCATTCGCTTTCAAATACGTGATTGCAGCCCAAAGAATTGATTGGCCTGCATGCATAACACGCCCTTTTAGAGTGTTATGACCAGCTAAATATTCAGCCGTTTTGCCATATTGAGTAATAAGCGCACCTCCTAGATAATCTCCATCTTTATAAGCCGCTATACACAGTGGCCTCCGATCCACAGGTAGCAAATCTTCAAGCAAAGTTAAAAATTCTGTTTTCAGACCACTTCCCGGCCCACGTGAAGTAATATGCTCAGAATGACCTTTAAGGAAGGTCTGAAATGCATACTTATTCCTATCTTCACGAATTTCCAGCTCTAGCCGCTCTGCACTCACGAGTGCGTTTCGCCACTTACTATGCAATTTTTTGCGCAGTGCTTCTTCCGATTCAAGCAAATTAACTACGGCGGAAGCCCAGCCTGATATACCGGTCTTACTTAGACCACTCGCCTCCCATTCCAATTCTGGCAAACTTTTGAAAGGCCGAGACGGAGCTATACGCAAGTAAAACCCACGTTCCCCACAAAAGTAATGCTCCAATGCACGCAGTGCTTTTCCGTAATCTTGAATTGGGCCCACTGGACCGCGATTTATCCAAGCTAAACCTGCATTGAAAAAAGGCACCTCCCGGATCATGGTTTGAACAGCTCCGACACATACCTCATTTTCCAACAAGATACCCCTCTCAACTCTCCAAGGGCCAAGCTTTGATTTGGCTTCGCCAAATTCCCATGTTTGTAATAAACATGCGTCATCGTAAGTTGTTACGAGACGGTGCCATTCATCTGAATTGCCTTCAAAGCTTTGATATACAATAGACGATCGAGTCATCTGTTACTTGGCCAAGTTTATTCGTTAATCTTCAGGCTCCGGCGTACATTTTCTTCCATGGTAATTTGAATGCTTTAGTCACCTGAAGAAACGACAGACAAAAATTGCCCAGACCACAGAGATGATATGATATGGTCGAATTTTCTTTCCCTCTTCAAGGGTTCGGCCATGATAGCTTATTGGAACCTCATAAATAACCCGAGCCGACTTTTGCGCAATAGACAAAATTTCGGCATGTTGGCTCCATGCCATATACTTTAAATTTTCTGAAGGAACCAAATCACGACGAAATAACATGTAGCAGCTGTAAATATCAGTAAATGTAGTATTATTAAGAATATTAAACAAAAATGTAATGAGGCGATTACCCATTTTGTTCCAAAAATACACCACACGTGTATAATCTGGGGCTGCGAATCTGCTGCTCATTACTAAATCCGCATTGTATTTCCGTACCGGCTCAAGAAGTTTCTTATATTCCTCCGGGTGGTATTCCATATCAGCGTCCTGAAAAAGAATGAAATCCCCAGAAGCTAGCTCTAAGCCCGCCTTAACTGCGGCACCCTTTCCAACGTTTTTTTCTAATCTTACTAAGCTTGCATAAAGGTCCGCATTATCTTCAAGTAAACTTACCGTCCCATCTGTCGAACAATCATCAACAACAATAACTTCAAATTCAACCGCTTCGATTTTTTGTAATTTCACTTCGGTAAGGATATCGAGGATAGTTTCCTGTTCATTATACGCAGGGACAATAACCGAAACTCTAATTTCACCAATCAAGATTGGCTCCCCGTATAAATACCATCTGACCAAGAGAGAAATCTTTCAAGCCCCTCATTAAGTGATACCTGTGGATGGTAATCTAATTGCAGACGTGCCTTCCGAATGTCAGGAGCACGACGATTTGGTTCATCGGCAGGATAGCTGTCAGGGTATTCGATCACACTAAATTTGATATCCTTTCTGGATGCCTTCTTAACTTCCCGAACTAAATCGAGCATGGAAATCTCTGGCTCAGGATTGCCAATATTGTAGGCTTCACCAGGAACTCCACGAAGCGCAACCAAAATAAATCCAATTATAGCGTCTGTAATATAACAAAAAGTGCGGGTTTGACTCCCTGACCCATAAACCTGTAGAGGCTTGCCTCCTTTAATACGGCTTGCAAAATTTGGTAGCACCCGATAATCGGTCTCCTGCATACCCGGACCAAATACGTTAAATGGTCGAATAATGTTCGTATGAGTTCCACTACCCTGATGAAAAATGTAACAGAGCGTCTCCCCGACACGCTTACTTTCATCATAACAGGCACGCGGCCCCTGACATGAAACGTTCCCACGATAACTCTCCGAGATAGGAACATGCTTTGAATCTGGGTCTCCGTAAATTTCACTTGAAGAGAAAAATACCATGCGTGCATTGTGGGCATCGGCGAGTTCTAGCATTCGCCGCGTACCCGTGATAGCGACATCCAACGTTTCAAGAGGGTAGGCGCGATAATAGAATGGACTAGCTATACCCGCAGCATGGATAACATAATCGAGTGGCCTCTCCCATTTAAACGATTCAATTACATTGTGTCTAACAAACTCAATATTATTTAAATTTGGAATTTCCGCCCCATGCTCGCCGGCGGTAACCATATTGTCCATGGCAACAACGGTCATTGGCCTTTCAAGAATTTCTTGATTGAGTGCATTAAAGACCTCCATAAAATAACGGCCTAAAAAACCGCGTCCCCCTGTAAGCAAAACGGTTTTACCTGCAAAGGATTGCACATCATCGCCCAAACGACTTACAATTTCAGCAATATCGGTTCTAAGAAGAAACTTGGTCATAATTGAAAAATCTCAACTTTTGGCAGCGGCACAACGAACATGCCACCACGGCGTAAATATTCTTTATGGTCATTCATAATGGATTTCGAAAAATTCCATGCTAAAATTAGCATCACATCGGGCTTTTCTTTGTATATGGTCGATGACTTTTTTATTGGAATATGCATTCCTGGAGAATATAGACCCTGTTTAAGTTGACTGTCGTCAACAATAAAATCAATTATACCGGGCCCTATATCAAAGTGATACATCAATGTTGTTGCTTTGGCAGGTGCTCCAAATCCACCAATTGTCTTTCCTTCTTCTTTTAAGCTTTTAAGTAAGCATCCCAGCTCTTCCTTAATCTCTTCTATCCTGTCACCAAAGCTTTGAAGCGTGTTGGCTTGATGTAAACCCAATTCTGCTTCTTCTGAGATAAGGGTTTCAATAGAGCTGTCTATTTCATGAGGGCCATCCGCCAATTGAGCAACGCCCCTCAAACTGCCTCCGTGGGTTTCAACTCGTTTCGCGGCGATCATTTCTAATCCATGCTCCTTGAAAAAGCGCTGTAAAGGCTTAACCGAATGATAGGCTAAATGCTCATGATAGATGGTATCAAATAGTGTTCTCTGGAAAACATCTGCCAAATAGGACACCTCAAAAATAAAAACTCCGTCCGAAGCCAGCAAATCATGAATACCATTTGTTATATCAATAAGTTCATCAGAGTGAGCAAAAACATTATTAGCCGTGACCACAGATGCAGCCCCATAATTGGCACGAATCTGATTTGCTAATTTTTTGGTAAAAAAAGTGTTAAGCGTTTCGATACCCTCCTCACATGCTTTCGCAGAAATTTCCTGGGCTGGGTCGACACCAAGCACTTTCATACCATATTTCTTAAATTCTTTAAGCAAGGTGCCGTCATTAGAGCCAATATCAATAACCAACTGGCCTACTGAGTTTGGAGCATACGAATTGATAACTGTCTCAGCATAATCATGAAAATGCCTTACAAAAACTGGCGAAGTACCTGATACATAAACATAATTCTCAAATAACAATTCAGGATTAACAATATCCAGGAGTTGGACATGTGAACAAGATTCACAGAAAAATAGCTTAAGTGGGAAAACGGGCTGAGATTGACCTAAAGAATTCTCTGAGACGAATGCGTTGGCTGGTGGAGTAGGGCAAAGATTTAAAACTTGCGTGAGCTCCGTACTGCCGCAAAGTCGGCAGTTTTTGCGACGTCGACATAAATTAGGCATCAATCACTGACACCCTCGTCTTTCTCTCCCCGCGATTGTATCTCACCCGGCTGCCAGGATGTCCAACCCTCGGTCGGAACAAATTCGACACGCACCACGTCCGCCTCATAGGTAGCCTGGTCACGTGGGTTTCGACCTAGCGTAAGAAACACCGTATCTAAGGGGAATCGCATGCCATGGTCAATCATTGGCGGGGTAAATACCATCTCACCTTCATTAATAACAATCACGTCCGGCGCCTTATCAGAACCTGTCGGTCGGTGTAAATACTCCATCTGGCCCGATATTACATAACAGTAATGCCAATCAGTCTTATGATAGTGGTTCGCTCGAATTGAACCAGCTTTGCTATTGATCATCACAGCTGAACGCATCATTTCATCCACTAGGGGTTGGATCTTGCCCCGAATGTCAACAAAGGGCTTTTCAAGTTTGACGACACCGTGGGCAGGCCAGCCAGCACGTTCTTCATCCGTGACATCTGGTATTTTTGGGCCGGGCTTGATCATACTCTATCCTTTTTAACAGCTAACCCTAACTTTATTTAACGGGATGTCCAGCCAACCTATCAACCAAACGTGACGCGCCCTAATAAGGGCATTGTCCGGGCATAAGTTTAGCTAAAGAAAATTTCTGTGATGTGTGACCTAACGATGGAAGGGTCCGTGATACGATATCTCTCGCCGTAAATGTTTTTACATCCACAAGACATTGAGCTTGATAAAGTGTCCTCGCCAACCCCTCAAAGGCACCTGCTCTAGGCTGATCTAAGGAATGAAAATGCAAAAGAAGATGTGAAATACCCTTTTTTTGCAATTGCTTCCAAAATTTTCTGGGATCTTTCGCATTAGCGTGAATTTCAACCTCAGCCTGTTGATTTGGGTGCGCATAGAAAACAGGCGTGTTAAAATGATAGATCAACTGGCGTTGGGCAACTAATAAAACATCGCTTGAACTCAAATGGTCATTCGCTTCAATAGCGGCGTTGTACTGGGATATATTGCGAAGAAGAAATGATGTCCGGTCTTCATTGGTCGTCAAATATTCCAGTATATTTGACGAGTACACCACCATGCCAGCAATTTGCAGAGGTATGACCATTAACAAAATAGAGGAAAGTACAAAAGTGAATTTGTGTTCGAAAACCACCAAACGATGACAGGAGACGACAACGCAGATAAATACTAATGGATAAATTGGCAATAAATGCCTAATCCGCTGTGAAGGACCAAGAAAAAACCAAGTGCCATAAGAAATTAGGCAGATCAAAAAGAATATAAATAGAGGATGACGGTGAACCCGGCTACGAGAGTTCCAAATTGCGAAAAGTGCCAAAGGTAGCATCAAAAGCAGTGTCGGTCCGAAGCCAACACGCAATGACTCAAATATCGGGTGTGGCGCCAAGGTCGCCTTAAAAGGATACAGAAAAAAACCAAGAAGATCATTTTGAATGGCCTTTTCCTCTATCATTAACTGGTAAGCGGCATGAATATCGGCATTCCATGACACTCCAGTGTTATATTCGACAATATCAAATAAAATAGGAAAGAATGGGTCTCCAGTATTCCAGAAATTCCACACATACCATTGATGGCCTGAAAAAAATAAGCAGATGCAGAAAAGGGCGGCCCATTTGAAACGCCCACTCCCATAGAGCAACGCCACGCAACAAGCGAACGCAAAAATTAACCCGGTATATTTGCTTGCGGCAAAAAACCCCGCCGCGATTCCTGCAAGGATCACAAGACGCCACTGCTTCATTCTAATTGCTTCACTAGCAGAAAATACCGCTAATAAAACGAATGCTGCATTCCGAACCTCTATATGACCGCTACCTGCGCTATAGAGGACCGCCGGTGTTGTGGCAAATAACAAAGTAAAAGCTAAAGCCCAATTAATATCAACAAACCGTTTTAGGATAATGAATATTAATATTGTTACCGCGTAACCAGTCGCTCCAGTCCATAAGGTTAGTGTTAGTTCACCCCCCGTCCCAAAAGCAACAAGGTAGGTCATGTGCAACAATAAGGGTATTGCACCCTCAACCGCTTGAATAACAGGAACTAGTTCACCCGATCTCAAAAACATCTTTGGTAGAGAGAAATGATACGCCATTGTGTCTCCATCAACCGGTGGCGCTAACGCTTCCGCTAAGTCAAGGGTGAGTATCAAGATAAATCCGCATATTAACAGTAATCGCCAAATACCGAATTGCCTTAACTCCAAGAGCGCAAAATCTAGAGATTTTAGAGGAAATAATCCCTTAAATACGTAGTTCCCCAAAATTAAAATGAATAAAAGAATAGTGAGGTCAAATTGGGTTATGTGCCCTGATAACGCGACATAAAATGTTATCCACCCAAGGAACCCCATCCCCAGAGGAAAGGCTATCGCAAGAGATTCCGCAGCTTCCACCCGATGTATAACGCCTGTTATGCTAAGCAGAATTCCACCGCCACCCAAAACGGCAAATAACATCAAAAAAAAATATCCGATACTTTCTAAGATCATTTAGACTGAAGTACTCATTTTATGAAGTGTCCGGCGTCGAGCGGAATATAAGAAGTCTAATCCACCTTCTATCAAAAGTTTTTGATAATGAAGAGGCGCGTCGGGGACTAGAGAATCAGAGCAAATCGCCGAACGCAATGTCTTAAAATTATTAATTCCACGCAATCCACTGCGGCAATATCTATAACGGCTAGATATTAACTGTAATGCATCGTCGTGAATGCTGTTGATATCACCAAATGCATATGCATACCAATCTGTTTTTTGTTGAAGTTTCCGATCTAGAAGATCCCCCGCGAAGACTATCTCGCGCACCAGCTCCGACTCAGACAATTCGGATAGTCGGCGGTGTAATAATCCATGACACCCAATAACGTGTCCTTGCCTTTTTAATTCACATAACTCTTCCCAATGCAAAAGTCTTGTGCAATCACTAAGTTCACTCTCTCTAACCCGCGCCTGAAATACATTCTTTGCTATAGCTGACTTCTGCTTTTTGCTTGGCAGATCTATTAATCCGGGTGTCACGAAAAACAAAGCCTTGATCCCATGGCGACTTAAAACCGTTTTAGCAATTTCTAAATTGGAATAAAATCCATCATCAAAACTCAATAAACACGGTGCATTCCATTTCTCGAAACAGCTGTTTTCATGGCTATCTCCGGAGAGGCACGAGGCAGCTTCATCTGGCGTCAGCACACCATGGGCAGAGACGACATAGGAAATCAGTTTCTCAAAATCAACAAATGATTCCGCAGGTATATCGTGGAATAGAAGAATACGAAATCCTACCTTCGGAACTCTACCAATTCTCAAAAATTTTGAAAGAGCTCTTAGTGGGGGTGCCAAACAGTATCGAGATAAGTAATCCAATTTTGAATGGCCCATGTAAATTTCAAGTATCTTAGCTTAATTCTTATTTCAACTAAATTTGAATTTAACCAAGATAGCTTCAAGCAATGGCAAAATTTGATTAATATATAGACCCATATTTACAAAGACCCATACCCAAAAAAATATATTTAATTTTTCAGTCAATTTTTCGCATTTTGATAAAGTCATAAATCTGCAAACTATTAGTCACTTTCTAAAGTTTGTGGTCGCCGATAATCTTTCTTAATGCCGAGGATCAATGCTTTAACTAAAGAAATTGAGAATGTGAATATTGTCAGTACGACAAAGTGAAACCGCCTCGTCTCCCAATTAGAATAGATGGCCTCGTAGTGTATAGCAAAGACACGAAAAACTAGGGCGGACAACCAGCCAATACCTCTTTTTTTTAGAATAGGAACATAGCGAATAGCAATTCGAAGCGCGCAAGTTCTTCGACGTTCAGTAAAACTCATAATACTACCCGGCGTTACATAGTAACGTGATAAAACTTCCTCAAAAACCAAGAATTTTTCCTCCGGATCTTTAAGTATGGCGAGCCACAAATCAAAATCTTGAGCACTAAGCAGTGTCTCATCAAAACCACTCACTGCGAAGACCCGATCCCGCTTGACGACCACTGTGCACGTGTCAATGTATCCTCTTCTATAAAGGTTTACGTATGGATCTCCTGGTGCTTTAAACCTCTCTGCACAATCGTTTAATAATTGCTTCCCGCCATTCACAATCCAACTATTATGGGCTACTAAGGAGAAATCACCGTTATCAAGCTCCGCGACACTTCTTTCCAATTTTTCTGGCAACCACTCATCATCTGCATCTAAAAATGCAAGTAGCGAACCTGAAGACTTTATGATCGCTCTATTTCTGGCGGCTCCGGCTCCGAGATTTTCTTGTCTAAAAACGATCAAATTTATTCCTTCAAGGCCATTTCGCATGGACTGAACCACCTCGGCAGTCCCATCATTAGAACCATCATCAACAACAATAATTTCTAGCGGAGATAATGTTTGAAGTGCCACAGAACGCAGCGCGCGACCAATCGTCCCTGCCGCTTGATAGGCTGGGATTATAACGCTTACTCGGGCTTCATCCACGCGCCATCTCTGACAAGCTCGAAATAGGTTGTTTTTCGACATGAAGCCTTACACATAATTCAAGCATCAATAATGTGTAAA
>MDTB01114106.1_pt1 | contig 11346 bp, 9 predicted proteins | sample 811161 | NCBI WGS metagenome assembly MDTB01 (sample SAMN05326650, study PRJNA326480) | marine metagenome | isolation source: seawater | place: Mediterranean Sea | collected 2009
AATGTAGTATTGTAATTTCTTTCTGATTATTAATCCTTCTTTTAATTTTTGCAGAATGATTATTACTAAAAATTAATGGTAAACAGTGGATTATATTTTGTTTAAGATTATATTTTTTGTATAAATCATATAAACATATAGAAAAAACATAAACATTTTTAAATAAGCATAATTTTTCTTTTTCAATTGCAAATCCGTCAGCCTGAATTAGACTGATTTTATTTTTTAGGAAATATTTAAACTTTACTAATAAAAATAATTGCAACTTATTTAAATTATAAATATATATATGGTCAGGATTTTTACTCAAACAAATAAATATTATGTTAAATACATATATAAAATCTCTTAAGAGCATGATACTTGTTGAAGAAAGAAAATTTATGGTTTCATCACGTTTTTTTCCAAAATGTTTATTTATTAACCATTTGTTAAAATTTGATATGTCGTAAATTGAGTAAAGAAACAAATTCCATTTTTTACAGCCGTTACTAATATTTAAATTTTTTTGCAAATCTATTAGAAGATTTTCACTTGTTAAGGAAGAAGTTTTTGATCTTCCTACTTCAGCAAACAAATATAAATGTAAATTTTTCATAAATAATTATTCCAGTTTAATGGACTAACGTTGATTGACTCATATACATTTTTTTCTAATAAAGAGTAAGATTTCTGCGAACAAGGATTAATAAAGCGTGCCCATTCAACAAAAGTAGAATATGGATTTCCACATATATATTTAGATTGAGACATTCTTATTAAATCGTTCATAGGAGATATAGAGTCCACTAAAAAAACATGATCAGGCAACTCATTGACTTCAAGAAAACTTGTTATTTGATTATATGATGATCCAGAGTATATTTTTACATTAATAGAGAGCTTTTTTGTGAAATAATCAAGAGCATAGAGTATTTTTTCCTTTTCTATATATTGCTTATTGATAATAAAATCGCCTAATCTTAAATGAAAAGCAACTTCATTTTTTATTTGATAATTTCTTATTCCATAACTATAAATTATATATTTCTGAATTAGTCTTCTATATTGAATAAAATCATAAAAATAATTCTTATATCCAGAGAAAAATATATGAGGATATTCATTTATAAATTTTTCTTCCTTAAAAATTCTACTATAAAAAATTCTTGCAGATTCAAATTTATTGATTGAGTTCCAAGAAAATCTATTAAAATCTTTAGAATAATTTCTTAAAGAATTAAGACTTCTTTCTCGTAAAAAATTTCTTGGTTGAAACTGATAATGATGAGGGTAAAGAAGAATAGCTCCATTTTTCAAACAAAAACAAAGTGATCTAAAATATGGAAACAACAAATTACCTAGTCCAAATCCACCCAATCTAAAAAAAGGATAACAGGATATTTTTGATTGATGCAAAAGGGGTACATAGTATTTTTTCTTCATCTCATAATTTTCTCCTTATGAAATGCAAATTTAGTTGGTTTTTTAATTCTGATTTTGAATTAACTGTAAAGACTGAACCTAAACTGTTATCAATGAGTAAATCCTTTGCCCCTACTTGATCACTTACAATTGCAAACAAATTATTATTTATAGCTTCAGAAATAACGAACCCAAAACCATCAAATTTACTTGGTAAAACTAAACAATCGTTTAATTTTAAGTAATCATCAACTAAATTGTTATCCAGCATTCCATAGAATTTACAAGAAATTTTTTTGTTTTTGGAATTTTTTATTAAAAACCTTTCTAAATCTTTCTTGATTATTCCTTCACCAATAAAAGATAATTCAACATTAAAGTTAAGTTCGGAACATGCTTTTAATAGAAGCATAGGGTTTTTTCTTTTAATTAATTGACCAACAAAAATAATCCTTAAAATATTATCTTTGAAAGTTTCAATTTTATTAACTTTTTGATTTTGCAGCTTTTTTAATTTAGAGCAAGCTGAATCTGACTTGTAAGGAAATATCGAAATATTTTTAAAAAAAAGCTCATAAATAAAGATATTTAGTTTTGAAAATAAGTATATCTCCTTTGGTTTTAAAATAAACTTTTGAAACAATATACTTGATGAAAATTTTAGTAATCTAGGTAAAACATATATATCATTTATTCTTATAGGTTCATAATAAGGGATGAGTTCTATTTTGTTTGAATAGTTTTTACAAATTTTTCGTAGATTATCTACAATTGACAATCTTTGAAAATCTAAAAATGAATAGATAATTCTAATTTTAAAAAAAAAATTATTATGAAAATTTTTTTTAATTATATCTATTAAAAAATCAGTAATTTCAGAATTATTAAAATCAGTATTTATATGGTATCTAATATCTTCAAAAGAAATTCTTTTCAAAAATAATTCTGAAGGATGTATTTTATCTTTTTTGCTTGGAAAATGTAAAATCAAAAGTCGATCTTTACATGATAAATCCTCCAAAAAACCCTCTTTATGAGAACTTGGAGCATTATCGAAAACTATAGATAAATTCTCTCTATAATTTAATGACATATGTTTAAAATTTACTCCAAAATTTAATTAAAGCAATCTCAATAAATACTATCATTTATCTAATATATTTTTATATAGATTTTTATATTTTTTTGAAATTACATCATTAGACCAAATAGAAATTGCTCTTTTTCTTGCATTTTTAGAAATTTTAATTTTCCTTTCTTTGTTTTTTAGTATCCACATTATTCCTTCGGTTAAACTTTCAGAACTATAAGGTTTAGCTAAGTAACCTGTTTCTTTATGTTTCACAATATCCTTTAATCCCGTGGAATTAAATGCCACTACTGGAGTACCACAACTCTGCGCTTCACTTGCAATTTGACCAAAAGACTCAATTTTTGATGTTACGACAACAACATCTACTGCAGAATATAAAAGAGCTATTAATTCATCATCAAATAATCTCCCTACAAAATGCAATGGTAATTTTAATTTGGGCAAATTGATTGGCTTAGGCGAACCAAAAATAACGACTTCAAACTTTGAATCTTTTTTTGCAATTTTTTTAATTGATTCATTAAATAAATCCCAACCTTTAGTATTATCACTATAAAAACTTAGAGATCCAAATAATAATAATCTCACCTTATGAGGTAATCCGAAATATTTTCTTGCTCTTGTTTTGGATTTAGGCTTATAAATATCTAATGGGAGAGTATGAGGTATTACTTCAACAGGATAATGAGACATCAATTTTGATTTCTTCACACAATTAGATAGCCAAATACTAGGAGAAACTATATTCATAGTATTCTTCCAACTATTTTTTTTTCTATTCCAAGTCCACCTATCTATATCAATACCTTTATGAGTTATATCTCTATTATTTTTTTTATAACCATATTGATACCTTAAATCATCTAATCCACTAGGATGATGTTCAGAGCCACAAAATGGCCATGAATCATGTAAGGTCCAAACTATTGGTTTTCTTATTTTCCCAATCTCTTCGATAGATATCATTTCACCTTGAATCCAATGCAAATGAATAATATCTGCAGATGACTTATTTAACTCTTTATGAAGATTTGAAGGAAAAACAGACATGGAATGCAATATGGGGTTTTTTGAATACTGCAATTTTTGCAGCTTAAGACTAATAAAACTTTTTAATCTATTAAAAAATCTATTTTTTGGGTTATGAGATATTACAGTTTTATTTGGGGTAATCCTTTTACTCACCCTTAAAATACTTTTGATTTCATCATTAGATGTCTTGTTTAAAGCTTCGTTAATTCTATAAGCAGCTCTTGCTGCGCCTCCCTCATAATCAGTTGTTGAAAGATGAATTACCTTTATCATAGTTCTTGTAAACTTCTAAAATTTTAAAATCCTAGAAAAAATTATTCTTACTACATTTGAAATCTTATTATTAACTTTTTTAAAAAATCTTTTAATCCAAAGTATAGATAAAAAGTTGGGACCTGAAAAACTTTTCCGTTCAACTATTCTATCTGCAAATTCATTCCTTATTATAAAACTTGGATGCTCTATAGGTAATATCCCACTACTTCCACTTTCTTTATTTGGTATTTTTTTTAATGGCGACTTACCAGATTTTGTATGGGTAGCATCTTCTCCAAAACCTATATTTTCAATTAAATTTTGGTTTGGAATAATAGTCATTCCTCCATTTATTAAAGCTGTAAAAAACCATTGATAATCCCATGAATCTGGAAACCCATAAAAATAAAATTTATCAAATGATTTTATCCAGAAATCCTGTTCTTTTTTTAAAAAAAAATTTGATTGGATTAATTCAGATTTTTTAAATTCCGGCCATCTGGACATCTCAACGTCATATTCATTCCAGCATCTTCTCCAACTTGCCCAGCCCCAACAATGATTGTATCTACTAAAAAAATAACTTCCATTTCCTATCTTTTGATTAATTTGATTAGCTCCAGAAATACAAAAAATTCTCTTATCGTTTCTATATTTTTTCAATAAAACTTCACAAAATTCAAAGAAATCTATATGCGGAATACAATCATCCTCCAAGATAATTCCTTCTTCTACATTATTAAAGAACCAATTGATGGAATTACTTACACCATATTTACATCCAACGTTTTTTTGACTATAGAAAGTATTTATTTTGGCTTCCCAATCTATTTCGTTTTCAACAATCTCTCTTGTTTTTCTGACCTTTTGAAATTCTATTTGATTCCCATCCCTAGGTCCATCGCAAGATATATATAAATTTTGAGGTTTAAGTATTCGTAAAACTTTAAACAACTTTTTGGTTGCTTCTGGTCTACGCCATAAAATCAAAAGTATAGGAACATTAAAACTCATGATATTTTTCGTGATATAAACCTAGCAATTTGAGCCTAATTTCCATAGATTTATTCCTATATTTTGTATTTCCTTCTCTTCAACTATTGATCTTGTATCAAAAACCCATGCTGGTTTCCTCATTTTTTTAAAGATAATTTTCCAGTTTAATTTTTTATATTCAGGCCAGTCAGTTAATATCACTACTGCATCTGCTTTTTCAAAAGCAGACTCAAGGTTATTTGAAAATTCCCAAGTGCCAAAAGAATTTTTATTATTTAAAGTTGACACAAAAATTTGATCATTTTTTAAATCATTATCTACTTGTTTTTTATTAACTTTAGGATCATTAATAATAAGATGAGCTCCTTCCTCCAAAAGATATCTTGATATATAAATTGATGGCGACTCCCTAGTATCATTTGTTTTAGCCTTAAAGGAAAATCCTAAAATTACAATCTTTTTATCAGTTAAATTACCAAATAACTTATCAACTATTATTTCAGATAATCTCTTTTGTTGCCAATCATTAATGGTTATAACATTTTTCCAATAATCAGCGACTTCAGGTAATCCAAAATAATTACATAAATAAACAAGATTTAAGATATCTTTTTTAAAACAACTTCCTCCAAATCCTGGCCCTGCCATCAAAAATTTAGACCCTATTCTGCTATCTGCCCCAATAGCAGAGGAAACTTGATTAACATCAGCACCAGTTTTTTCACATAATGCAGATATTGAATTAATTGAAGAAACTCTTTGTGCTAGAAAAGCATTAGCAATTAACTTTGATAATTCACTACTCCATAAATTTGTTTTAATTATTTTTTTTGGCTCCACCCATTGTTCATAAATTTTTGATAAATGATTCATTGATTCTTCATCTTCCCCACCAATAAGAATTCTATCTGGGTTTTCTAAATCATCTATAGCTGTCCCTTCAGCAAGAAATTCTGGATTTGATAATATTGAAAAACTCTTAAGCTTAATATGGTCACTATCTTCGGTTGATTTCAAAATTAATTTTATTGTTTCAGCAGTCTTCACTGGGATTGTACTTTTTTCGACGACAATTGTATGTCCTTTTGCTGATTTTGCCACTTGTCTTGCACAAGCCTCTATACAACTTAAGTCACTAGCCTGCCCTGAACCTACTCCTTTCGTTTTAGTAGGAGTATTAACGGAGAGGAAAACCATATCCGCAATACTTATATATTTATCTACATTAAAAGAAAAAAATAAATTTTTTCCTCTTACCCTCTTTATAATCTGTTCTAATCCAGGTTCAAAAATTGGCAACTCAGAAGTATCTTTAGAATTCCATTGCTGTATTTTTTCTTGATTTAAATCAACCACATAAATATTTAAGAAAGGACATTTATCAGCAAGTACCGCCATCGTAGGACCTCCTACATAACCAGCTCCTATACAACAAATATTTTTTATTTTTTTTGGAGTATACATCTATAAATTTTTAAAATAATTTATTGTTTTATTTAAACCTTCATCTAATTGAATTTTTGGCGCCCAATTCAATTCATTTAAAGCTCTTTCTAGAACTGGCTTCCTTTGCATAGGATCATCTTGCGGTAAAGCTTTAAAAATAATTTCTAATGATGGATCAATCTTTTCCCTTATTTTTTTTGCCAATTCAATTATTGTAAACTCTTTATCATTTCCAACATTTATGGGTCCGTTTCTATTGCTCTCCATTAACTTGATCATCCCATCAATTAGATCGTCTACGTAACAAAAACTCCTTGTTTGCGAACCATCTCCATATATAGTTAAAGGCTTGCCCTTTAGTGCTTGAACAATAAAATTGCTAACAACCCTTCCATCATTTGGCAACATCCTTGGTCCATAAGTATTAAAAATTCGCATAACTTTGATATCTATTGAATGCACTCTTTTGTAATCAAAACATAATGTCTCAGCTACTCTTTTGCCCTCGTCATAGCAAGATCTTATCCCAGTAGTATTTACTGCACCTTTATAAGATTCAGGTTGTGGATGAATCTCAGGATCTCCATATATTTCACTTGTAGAGGTAAAAAGAATTTTTGAATTTGTTCTTTTAGCTAATCCAAGCATATTTAAAGTTCCAATAAAACTAGTTTTTGCAGTTTTAATAGGATTGCTTTGATAATGCAAAGGTGAAGCTGGACAAGCTAGATGCCAAATATTATCTACTTCTAAATTAATTGGTTCAGTAATATCGTGTCTAATTAACTCAAACTTAGGATGTCCTATCCATTGTTCTAAGTTGGATTTTGTTCCAGTATAAAAATTATCTATACAAATCACTTGCTCTCCTTGATTCATTAATTTATCAATCAAGTGAGATCCAAGGAATCCTGCTCCCCCAGTAACAAGATGTCTTATAATACTTGAATTCAAATAAACTTATAAAATTAACATTATTATATGACAATGATTGGATAAAAATAACTTTAATATTTATATTTAATTAATTTAAATTAGTTTAATATATCGTCAATAATTGAGTATGTTGTATAAATCCCAAGAAATGGGCTAGTAACTTCTCCAACTACTTCAGCTGTTTTAATTATGGGGCCTTTACCTACACTAATTACATCTCCTGTTTGTAAAAAAGGATTCTTATAAGAGCCTCTTTCAGATTTTGGACTATATCTAAATTTTCTCCTTTCTATATCGCCATCACTTTTAAATCTAGTTAAAGAAACTGGTCCTTTAAGTACTTTCAAACCACCTGCTAAGTTAATAGCATCATTTAAACTAGAAGATTTACTTACTGATAATTTCCCTCCATTTTCAACTCTACCAATAACTACAATATTTATAAATTTTGGATTCAAGTTACTTGCAATTGCCTTTTTAACTTGTGAAGTAAGTCCAGTTGGACTTTTTTTGATTGTAATTCGGTCTCCATCATAAATTCTTATATTTTGAGTCGTGTCATTTTTATCAATTACATCTAATAGATTTACAGTTGTTTTAATTTTTCCACCACCATTAGATAATGGATTATCTCGTATGACCTCAATATTTGAGAGATCAGAGTAAATCGTTATTCCACCCGCTCTTCTAATAAGGTCAAACAATTTTGGAAATTGTTCTAAATCATCAATATTATATTTACGGGATAGTAGGTCTAATTCTTTATTTTGATATAGTACGTCCAATTCATTAGATGCAATTTTATTACTAACACCATAACCAGGAATAACATATAAACCTGTATTATCTAACTCTCCATCGAGGTAAACTGATATAGGTCTATATTTGACTATTTCTATTTGAATAAAGGGTTCTTTAATAAATTCTTTAAATCTTTTGTCTAATATCTTTGCCAACTCAGTTACTGTAAGACCCTGTACATATACTTTGCCAATCCTTGGTAAATATAAATACCCATTCCCATCAATTCTGTATTGATTAATTCCAAATAACTTATTTTCAAGTGCTTCATTGTCATTCTCGGCATTTATATTTAGGCTAAAAGCCTTAACAAATCTCATTAATAATTCATCTCCTGAATCTAGAATATAGTGATCAAATTTTTCTTTATCTAAATAATCTAGTCCTATTGATTCGTTTGAGTTAATAGTTTCAGTTTTTGTGGGATTTTGAATCCAAAAGATATTAAAAAAAATAAGTAAGGTTGTTGCTAAATATTTATTAAATTTATTTAACCAAAATAAATGCAAAATTTACTACTCAATTGTTTTTACTAATTAAAATTATACCAGTTATTTTATTTTCCATTAAATTTAATTTATTTTGAATATCATCTAAATCATGAAAATTTAATTCTCCAAAACTAACTAAGGTAAATTGAAGATCATTCTTACTTGCCTCTACAGGATCATTTGTAAGTACAACATCATTTTTAAAAACTTTCTTAAATTGAGAAACGAAAGCTTCTTTTGAAACAGTTGAAATATCTCCAATTGTTAATAATGAAATGATCTTATCATTTTTAAATTTCAGAACCCCCTTTGAAGAGAGTTCCAAAAGTTCAAACCATTTTTCTCTTTTTATGGAAGAAAGATTTAATATTATTGGAGCACTTAGTTTAGACTCAATTGCATTAAGGTTGTGTACAATTTTTTTTCTGTTTTCAATAAAATAGAAAATTACACAACTACTAAAAAACCCCAATACTGATGCGGAGGTAAGCATTTTTAATAAGTTAGGAGAAATTGGCTCATTTATAACTTGAGGTTCTGTTATTACCTCCCAAGCATCATTTTCTTTAGAAGCTTCTAATAGAATTGTTTTTTCTTGAAGAACCAAATCTGTTAATAATTGTTCTGATAATAAATAATCACGAATCATATTTCTAAATTTATTCTCTATTTCAATAGGCCTAAAGACAGCTTTTAAAGTGGCTTTTTTAAGAAGTTTCTCAGCTTCTAAATGACCAATAGTTTCTTTTTTTAATTTATCGAGTAACACTTCTTTTTGTAAATTAAGCCCTTTGAAAGATAAATCATTATCTTTAAATATTGCCTTATTTCTAATAATAAGTTCTTCAATTTTTTTAATATCACCCAAATATTGAGAATTAAATAGATTGGCAGAGCTAAATAAAAACTCTTCATCATTATCGTAAATATCATTGAAACTAATAATTTTTTGATCTAATTCTCGAATTTCATTTCTTATTTGATTACGTATAGCTTGAGTATTAACTAATAATCTCTTATCTAAAACTTTATAATCTAAATTATATTTACTACTAAATTTGTCAATTTCTGAATTTTTCTCTAATAAGTTATTTCTATAAGAATTTATTTGATTCTTAAGAAATGTTTTAGTTTTCTCTAGTTTATCTTTTTTTTCTTTAAAAGAATATTTTTCATATAAAACTCTTATATTATTTAATGCAACAGGAATTATTTCTTTATGTTCGCTTTTATATCTAACTTCCAAAACATCTGTACCATCAATATCATCTACATCTAAATTATTTTTAAAATCTTTAAAAGTCCAGTTTTCACTATCAATTCCTTCTCTTATTCTAGTAGATTTAATTTTTTCATAAGCAGGTAAAAGAACGGAAGATGTTTTAAGAATAACTAATTGGGTATTTAAATCTTTAGTGGAAGAATCAAAAATCTTTAAATTTAGAACTCCTGGTGCACTTTTGGCACTATTTCCATTATTTACTACTATTTGGAATTGTCCTTGATAAATCTTTGGTGAATTTTGAAATCTTCTAAAACCGAAATAAGCAAAAATTATTGTTATTATGATGATATATTGATAATATCTTTTTATAAAAGAAGTAAAGAACTTAAAATCAATATATTTGAGATTTTCTTCAAAAGTCAAATCCCTATTTTCTTCAGCAATAGGTCCTTGTTTTTGATTCATATATTTTTTTAAAGTTATTAAATGTTATATTTTATTTTATCATCTAACAACTTTTGAAGTCTTAATATGTTTCAAAGGCAATGGTTCCCAATCAATTCTCAAATAGGTTTAAGTGAAGAGGCTTTAAGTTTTGAAAATTTTTTAAAACTTCACCAATATGAAGAATGTAGAAAAAAAATAAAAAATAATATTTATTTAGAAAAGGAATATTGGATAAGAATGAGAGAGAGATTAAAGCATATTTCAAAGAGAAAACAGAACAGCAAAATTTTTGGGAAGCCTCCAATATATATTTTTTGGCATGGCTTTTGGCCAAATATGGATTTTGAAGATAACCAAATATTAGACTTTTTCAATGAAGCTTTACCAAATCAGAAATTTAAATCTACTTCTAGAGTAAAAAAGGCTGATATTTTTTTGAGTTCATGTTTTGGCAAAGAAAATCTGCATAAAAAGTTTAGTCACTGTCTTAAATTCCTATTTTTAGGAGAAAATGTTAGGCCATATTACAAAGATTATGATTTCACCTTAACTTCAGATTTGAATTCTTATAGGGGAAGAAATATTTATCTTCCACTTTGGTTGTTAGAAATAGATATTTTTAACAGGAAGAAAAACTATTCAGACAGAGTAGTTTATGATCCTATTAACTTTTGTGAAGGGAAAATAATTGATTTTTCAGATAGAAAAAAAGGAATCATATATGTTGGGAATAATGAAGAACCACTAAGAAAAACTTTAATTTATGATTTAAAGAAAAATGTAAAAGAATTTTATGAATATGGTTCCTTAACTAAACCGCTTAATGACAAAATTAATCTATTAAAGTCCTATAAAGGAACTCTTGCACTTGAAAACTCATATTACCCTGGCTATGTAACTGAAAAAGCAATGCACTCATATATTGCAGGAACAAAAACTATTTATTGGGGTTGTTTACAAAATTCATTTATTAAAAATAATTCATTATTTATAAATATAAGTTCATCAATAAATTCAGAGGAAATTAATAAAATAGCTCAAAATATTTTAAAACTTGAAAACAAAGAGTATGTGGAACCATTGTTAAGTAGAAAGTTAATCTTTAAACACAAAAGAACAATTGTAGAAACTTTGAGAAAAATATTAAATCAATTTTTGTTGTAGTCAAAATTCTTTATAACTTCATCTGGCGGACCAATTTTCTTAATCTTACCATCTTC
>MDTB01026172.1_pt1 | contig 11345 bp, 13 predicted proteins | sample 811161 | NCBI WGS metagenome assembly MDTB01 (sample SAMN05326650, study PRJNA326480) | marine metagenome | isolation source: seawater | place: Mediterranean Sea | collected 2009
AAGGTGGACAAGGTAATGTAGGACCTCAAGGAAATATTGGAGCAACTGGACCTAAAGGACAAAAAGGTGCTGGAGGATCAACAGGTCCACAAGGTAACGTAGGACCAACAGGACCAAAGGGTGCAATAGGTGCTCAAGGTAACGTAGGACCAACTGGACCTAAAGGGGCAATTGGTGCAACTGGACCTCAGGGTAATGTAGGGCCAACAGGTGCTAAAGGTGCTACTGGTGCTCAGGGTAATGTAGGACCAACAGGTCCTAAGGGAGCTATTGGTGCACAAGGTAACGTAGGACCAACAGGTCCTAAGGGAGCTATTGGTGCTCAAGGTGGACAAGGTAATGTTGGAGGAACAGGTCCTCAAGGTGCAAAAGGTGCAATAGGTGCTCAAGGTAACATAGGACCTCAAGGTAATGTAGGACCACAAGGTAATATAGGGCCAACAGGTGCTAAAGGTGCTACAGGTGCACAAGGTAATGTAGGTGGTACTGGTCCTAAAGGAGCTATAGGTGCTCAAGGTAACGTAGGACCACAAGGAAATATTGGTGCAACTGGACCTAAAGGACAAAAAGGTGCAACAGGTGCTCAAGGTAACATTGGTACTCAAGGTAATCAAGGACCACAAGGTAATAAAGGATCTATTGGTGCTCAAGGTAACATAGGACCTCAAGGTAATGTAGGACCTCAAGGTAATGTAGGACCAACAGGACCAGGTGTTAGTACAGGTTCAGATACTCAAATTAATAGTTTAGGTGTTGGTGTTTCAGCTAGTGGAACTACAGGTACTATTAGAGCTACAAATGATGTTACAGCATACTATTCTTCAGATATTAGATTAAAAGATAATAGAAAATTAATCGAAAATGCTTTAGATAAAATAATGGCATTAAGTGGTATTCATTTTGATTGGATTGCTAAACCAGGAATTCATGAAAATGAAGGTGCTGATATTGGAGTAATTGCACAAGAAGTTGAAGAAATATTCCCAGAAATTGTTGAAACAAGAGTAAATGGGTATAAAGCTGTTAAATATGATAGATTAATTGCAGTATTAATTCAAGCAATTAAAGAATTAAAAGAATATATTGACAAAAAATAAAATGAAAAGTTATGGGCCTAATAATAAACAAAAAAATTAATTTTCCAGGTGGTTTAGATCTAGAAGGATTTTATGCACGTATTGAAGCTTACCAATTTCATAAAAGTGTTGGTGCATTAGATCTTATTATGGGGCATTATGTTGATAAACAAGGTGCTGATGAAGCTCTTCCTCCCTATTGGGATGATGTTGTTGATAATAACGCACATGCAACTTTACCTTATGAATTTAATACTGAAGAAGGTATTATTTCAATTCCAAGAATTATATCAATTGCTTTAACTGCATCTGCTCCCTCACCTGTTGAGGTTTGGGAATATAGTGAAGATTGGAAAGTAATTGAAGAAGAAGTAATTGACTATGATGATGATGGAAATGAAATTAAAACTTTTAGTACTAAAAAAGTTAAAGTTCCAGTTTCAAGTAGTATAATTGTTGAAAAAACTAAAACATTTGATCACGATTTTAAAAAAGATAATTTAATAGATTTTGCATATTCCAAAGTTAAGAATATTTATAATAAAGAATTTGGTTCTGAGAACGTAAAAGATTTTATATAAATGGGACGAGCAACTTGGGGAACAACTAATTTAAAGATAAGAGATACACTTTATAACTCTTGTTATCGTGCTCAGGCAGGTGCAAGTCCTTATAATTTCTCACAGTCTGATTATATTAGATCAAGTGTTGATCCTTTTTTATATTTTGGTAATAGTGGTTCTACTAATTCAAATTTTGGTACTTATGTTTATAATAAGGGATATAGTTATGGTATTAAATTAACTAATGATTCTCCTGCTTATGGAACTATTCAAGTTTATAGAGGTTCTACATTAGTAACTTCAACAGCAACAAATGGAGGTAGTACAAATTCAAATAATCAATTTGTAAGTGCTAATTATTCTTTTATTAATATTAGATTTAATGTAACAGCTGCAGGTCAATTTAATGGTTGGAGATCTTCACCAAACGGAGGTGGTTCATTAATAACATCTTCATCAAATTATAATGCTTACCACACCTATTCCTCAATAAAAGATAGATCAGTTTGGTATACTTATACACAAGCTGGTACTAGTTCAGAATCAGCAATTATTGGATATGGTACTCCATCATTTAGAGCTTGTTTTTATAGTAATTCAATTAATATTTATTATAATGATAACTACACAGTAATGTCATCACCTACTGTCTCAAGATTTTCTAGTTTAAGTTCAAATTGGGGAACATCAACTTATATTTCAAATGGCTCTATAGTTAGATTTTGGAATGGTAGTTCTGGGTGGAGTTCTCCATTATCACTCTGTATGTTTTAAAATAAGATTATGGGAAGAAACAGTATAGGAACAACAAACGTTAATTTTGCAGGTAGTATGTATTCTTCATGTTGGAGAGGTTTACAAACTAATCAAGTTATAAATTATTATGGTACTGCAGGAGTTCCTAAAAATTTAAGTTTATGTAAATTTTTAAATTATAAAATTTGGCCATATGTTGTTGGATCAAATAATACAGATGCAGGACAAAAAGGTGGTTCAGGATCAGTAGGGTACAATTATAGTATTAATTCTTACTATAAAAATAATGGTTACGCTTTTTACATGCAATTTATTAATACAACTAATAATACCATTAGAATTGATAATCCAGGAGCTACTGGTTGGACAGCTCCAGGTTTTGGTGCAATAACAGGTATAGGAACAACTAGTGTAAACTCTGGTTCAGGTGATACAGGTAAAATTGGTCATACTAATATTGCTCAATCTGATACGGCACAATATTTTAGAATAAGAGCTACACCTTCATCAGGTTATAGTTGGACTGGTTGGTATACTGCAAAATCAGGAGGATCTTTAGTTACAACAAGTAGTGATTATAATCTTTATTATAATTATTCTTCTGTTATCAATAATGCTAGATGGTTTGCTAGAAATGCTGAATCCGGACCTGATTATTGGTCAACAACAGGAGGTTTTGCAACAACATCAGCTTATGCTGCTTGTGCTGTTGGTGGAGGTTTTACATTTTATGCTCCAGGTTCTACGGGTGATATAATGACTCAAGCAGGTCCAATTTATAATAATTTATCTCCATTAACTTTACATCCTACTGGTTATATTAATCAAGGATCTCAAGTTCGTTTTTGGAATTCAACTTCAGGTAATTTTTTCCCTGCAAGTTCTTGTCCAGGTCCTGTATAACCACCATTATAAGAACTATAAAAATAATTATAAAATTATTTGGAAAACTAAATAAAGTTATTTACATTGTTATATAAAACGTTTTAAAATGAATATCATCTTTAACATAATAGGAGGCATTGGAAAATGTATAGCAGCTACTGCTGTATTAAAAGCTATTAAAACCCAATATCCTAATTCTAAAGTTATAGTAATTTCCCAATTTCCACAATTATTTAAAAATAATCCAAATATTGATATTGTTCATAAAAATGAAGAATTAGGAAATGCTGTTTTTAATCTTTATATTAAAGATAAGGAATGTAAAGTATTTGCTATTGATCCATTTCATCATAATGATTTTATTACTGAAAAATCTCATTTAATTGAAACTTGGTGTAAAATAAATGATATAAAATATAATGGAGAACAACCTGAAATATTTCTAACTCAGGGTGAAAAAGAATATTATGGAAAAGTATATGATATTGACCCAGCAAGTGGACAAAAACCTCTTATGGCTATTCATACAAATGGTGGTGTAAATTCACCTGAAGTTTTTCCTGGTTATAATTGGGCAAGAGATTTACCTCAAGATATTGTAGTTAAATTAATAGAAGAATATAGAGATTATTATACTATAGTACATATAAAAAGACATGATCAACAAGGTTATCCTGATACTTTAGAATGTATTGATTCTCCTAGAGCTATAGCTTATATGTTATTACAATCAGAAAAAAGAGTATTTATTGATAGTTTTGCTCAACATTTAGCAGCTGCTTTAGATTTACCTTCTACTGTTTGTTGGGTTACTACTAACCCCGTTGTATTTGGATATGATATACATGATAACGTTTTTGCAGAACCTCATAAAAAAGAATTTACAACTAACGCAAAAACTTATTCTCAATATGAATTAAACGAAGGAATACTTGATTTTCCTTGGGGAAAAAATGAAGAGGTTTTTAACATTAATAAAATATTTCAATCAATTAATAGAAGCTAATGAATAAAGTATTACAAATGACTCAACCTTTAGAAGTTGATCAAACTAATTATTACTATTTTGAACAAGGGTTTAATGAAGAAGAGTTAAAAAAAATAGAACAAGAAACAACAAAATTACCTTTACATACTGCTTCTACTTTTGGTGGTGATGATGGTAAAACAAGAGTATCAAGAGTAAAATGGGTACCCCAAAATACTCAATGGTGGTGGTTATATAATAAACTAAATGATATGGCTATAGAAGCTAATAAAAGTTTATTTCATTTTAGTTTACATACTATGCCCGAACAAATTCAATATACAGAATATGTTGGTAGTAAAGGGGGTAAATATGAATGGCATCAAGATATAGGACCTGGAATGGGTTCACAAAGAAAAATTTCAATAACAGTTCAATTATCTGAACCAGATGATTATGAAGGAGGAGATTTAGAATTATTTAAAGGCGGTCCTTTTCCAGAGGATGCAGCAGATGAACATTCTTCTCATATTATAAAAGCACCAAGAAAAGCAGGTTGTGTATTTATTTTCCCTTCATTTATGATGCATAGAGTAGCTCCTGTAATATCAGGAACTAGAAAATCTTTTGTACTATGGTTAGGGGGTGGACATTATATATAAAATATGATTTTAGATAATATATCACAAATAGCAATCCATAATGGTGGAAGTTTAACACCATTAATTATACCTTCAGAATTAACTGGGGGTACTGGTTTATGTAATGTTTCTGTTTACTTAGATGAAAACGGAGATTTATTAGCTAATATTAGGCACGTTCATTATTCATTATATCATTCAGAATTTAATCAAAAATTTTATTGTAAGTGGGGTGCTTTAGCTTATTTAAATCCTGAAGATGATTTAACTTTAACTACAGGTAATTATCTTTGTAAATTAGATAGAGAAACACATGAAATATTAGAATTTAAAAATGTAGACACTTCAAAACATGATATTAAACCTATTTGGTCATTTGTAGGTCTTGAAGATGCTAGAGTATTTAGATGGGAAGGCAAATTATATATTTGTGGTGTAAGAAGAGATGTTTATGATAATGGACAGGGTAGAATGGAGTTATGTGAAGTTGATTGGACTAAAGATGCTATTATTGAAAAAACAAGAGAAAGAATACAACATAAATCTCAAAATTATTTAGAAAAAAATTGGATGCCTGTAGTAGATATGCCTTATCATTTTTTAAAATGGACTAATCCTTTAGAAATAGTTAAAGTTAATCTAAAAGATAAAGGAAAAGAAAAAGTACAAGAAGGTGTTTTAAATACTGTATCTTGTGAAACTGTAATTACTAAAGATAATTATGTAAAATTACCTTGGGATTTAAGAGGAGGTTCACAAGTAATTAAAATTGATGGGTTATATACTTGTATTACTCATGAAGTTGATTTTTTCCATCATGAAGGAAATTATAAAGATGCTTTTTATTATCATAGGTTTGTTATGTGGGATGAAGATTGGAATTTAGTAAAAGTATCAAAACAATTTCAATACATGGGTACTAGAATAGAATTTACTTGTGGTTTAGCACTTGATGGAGATGATTTATTAATAACATTTGGTTACCAAGATAATGCAGCTTTTATTTTAAAATGGCCTAAGCATTTACTTGATAGATTAGAATGGGAAGATTTAGAAAAATTAAAATAATATGGTTAATCAAGAACAATTAAAAGAACAAATTTATAGATATGTTGATGCTCCACTAAATCCTGGAGTAAATTTTGATACAGGTTTGTATTATGAAGCAATAGGCCAAACTGCGGCGGCATTATCTTTCTTTTTAAGGTGTGCAGAGTTAACTGAAGATGATCTTTTAGCTTATGAAGCTTTATTAAAAACTTATAGATGTGTAGCAAAACAAACTAGAAGACCAGTTTGGGAAAAAGAACAATTAATGATAGCTATGACACATATGCCTAAAAGACCAGAAGCTTATTTTTTACTTAGTCAATGGCATAGTGCAAGAGAAGAATGGACTGAAGCTCATCATTTTGCTGTAACAGGTCAAAAAATATGTGATTTTGATGCAAAATCTTTAAATTCTGATGTAGGATATGTTGGCCATTGGGGATTAAAATTTCAAGAAGCATTTACTTGTTGGTGGAGAGGACAAAGAGATCATTCAATAAAATTATGGAAAGAATTATATGTTAATCCTAATATTGATAATGAAGAATATTTTACTATTATTTTAAATAATCTTAAAAATTTTAAAATAATACCTATTGAGCATGAACCAATTGTTTATGTTGGAGAAAAATTTAAAGAATTACAAAGCTATATAAGATTTGCTGGTTGTAAAAGAGTAGATCATACTAATGCTCAAGCACTTCAAGATTTATTTGTTCTAAGATGTCATGAAAATAAATTTAATGGTACTTATTTAGAAGTAGGTGGTGGAAAACCTTATATAGGTAATAATACAGCAATATTAGAAAGTAGAAACAAATGGAAGGGATTATCTATTGATTTACATCAACCTTATGTTGATCAATGGAAAGAATCTTTAAGAGAAAATCCTATTATACGTGAAGATGCTGCACATTTAAATTATCTAGATTTAATTAATGAATATAAATTAGGTAATGAAATAGATTATTTATCAATTGATATTGATCCTGCTTATCAGTCATTAGAAGTATTAAAAAGAATACCTTTTGAAGAAGTAAAGTTTGGTGTTATTACTTTTGAACATGATCATTATAATGATGCTACAAGAAAAGTTAGAAAAATATCAAGAAATATATTAGAATCTCATGGATATATTTTAATTGCAGGTAATATTTCTATGGATGAAAATTGTCCATTTGAAGATTGGTGGGTACACCCTCATTTAATAGATGAAAAAATAATAGAACAAATTAAAGTACCTTTAACTGATGTGTTACCTGTTAAAAATTACATATTTAAATAAATTATTATGATATATTGGTTTACAGGACAACCAGGTTCAGGTAAAACTGTTCTTGCAAACTTACTAAAAGAGAAATTTTTACCTCATGCTTTTCGTATTGATGGGGATGAAATGAGAGATTTATTTACTAATAAAGATTATTCAATAAAAGGTAGAGTAACTAATATAGATACAGCACAAAAAATTTCCCATTATTTACATAACCAAGGAAAAGATGTTATTGTTTCTTTAGTATCCCCTTATTTAGATCAACGTGAAGAATTTAAATCTTTACTAGACTGGCAAATAAAAGAAATTTATGTACATTATGATACTTCTTATGTTCAAAGAGGTAGAGAAAATTATCATGTTGTTAATTTTGGTACACCCAATAAAGATTTTATTGATGTAGATACTACAAAACAAACTGAAATTGAATCAATTTTAAACATAGTTAAAAAATTAAAATTATGAAGTACTCAATGTTTATCGGTAGGTGGCAGCCATGGCACCAAGGTCATCGATGGTTAATAGACCAACGTTTAAATGACGGGAAAAACGTATTAATATGCATAAGAGATGTAGAACCTAATGAAAAACAACCTTGGACCCCACAAGAGGTATTAGTTAATTTATCTAATGAGTTAGAAGATTTAATTCAAGAAGGAAGAATTAAAATAATAATAATTCCAGATATTGAATCCATAAATTATGGAAGAGGAGTTGGATATGATGTTATTGAACATATACCTCCTTCTGACATCCATGATATATCAGCTACAAAAATAAGAGAAAAAATGCGTAATGAAGGTAAATTATAATATTTATCTATGTTGCATTAAATTCATTATTTAATTAAATTGCACAATATGAGTTGGACCTATAAAGGCGAAACTAAAAAAGAAATCACTGATTTCCCCCCAAATTCTTACGGATTCGTGTATGTAATTACACATTTACCTAGTAATAAAAAATATATAGGTAAAAAAATATTTTATTTTACTAAAAAAGTAAAAATAGGAAAAAAAGAATTAGCTAAAATGCAAGATTTAGTAGGTAGAAGACCTACTTATAAATTAGCTATAAAAGAATCAGATTGGAAAAGTTATTATGGTTCACAAAAAGAATTAAAATCATTATTATTAGAAAGTAAATCAACAGATTTTAAAAGAGAAATAATTAAAATTGTACCTAATAAAAAATTATTAACTTATTTTGAAACTAAATACCAATTCCTATATCAGGTATTAGAAAAACCGGATGAATTTTTTAATGATAATATTTTAGGTAAATTTTATACTAAGGATTTTGAAGTTATAGAATACGAAGATCCCTTGGAAATTAAAAACTGTTAATGTATATTACATCGTTATGGTAAACCAGTTATTAGTAACTTTGGTTAATTCTGTGCTTGGTACGGGAAAAGCTACTGCAAGAAACAATTATGCATATCACTGTCCCTTTTGTAATCACCATAAACCAAAGTTAGAAGTAAATTTAACAGAAAACAAACAAGGTAATAATCCTTGGCATTGTTGGGCTTGTAATAAAAAAGGTAAAACTATCTTTAATTTATTTAAGGCTATAGGTGTTGATATGTCTAAACTTAATGAAGCTAAATCATTAATAAAAAATTCTAAATTTCTTAAATTTACTAAATCCAATGATGTAATTAAATTACCACCTGAGTTTATTGGCCTGGATGACGTTGATAATAACGATATCATTGCTAGGCACGCGTTAGCATATTTAAATAAAAGAAACATTAGTAAAAACGATATTTTAAAGTATAATATAGGTTATTGTAAAAGTGGATTATATAATAATATGATTATAATTCCTACTTATGATGTAGATGGTAGATTAAATTATTTCACAGCTCGTTCATTTGAAAAAGAACCTTATATAAAATATAGAAATCCATCTATAAGTAGAGATATTATCCCTAATGAACATTTTATTAATTGGAAATTGCCAATTATTTTATGTGAGGGTTTATTTGATGCTATTGCTATTAAACGAAATGCAATACCATTATTAGGCAAAAATATACAAAGTGAATTAATGAAAAAAATAGTTGGTTCATTTGTTCAAAAAATTTATATAGCATTAGATAAGGATGCTATAAAACAAGCTTTATACTTCTGTGAACAATTAATGAAAGAAGGTAAAGAAGTCTATTTTGTAGATTTACAAGATAAGGATCCAAGTGAAATGGGTTTTAAAAATTTCACAAAACTAATACAAAATACAGTTCCAATGACTTATTCTTCTTTATTGGAACAAAAACTAGCAGTATGATTAAAAAAACATACAATCGAATTTTAGAGATCTCAGACGATCATAAACAAATAACTTTACCTGATTCTAGATATTATAGAAGAAATGGTGAATTTTATCCATCAGTAACTTACGTTTTAAATTCTTATCCTAAAGGTAGGCATTTTGAAGATTGGTTAAAAAAAGTTGGTTATAGTGCAGATTGGATAGTAAAAAAAGCAGGAGAGGAAGGTAATAAAGTACATGAATTAATTGAAAAATATTTTGAAGGCAAAGAAATAAGTTATTTAAGTGCTGAAGGTTACCCTAAAATGGATCCTTTAGTTTGGCAAATGTTTTTACGTTTTGTAGATTTTTGGGAAACACATAAACCTACTTTAATTGAAACCGAAGTCCATTTGTTTAGTGATGAACTAAAAATTGCAGGTACATGTGATTGTATTTGTGAAATAGATGGTAAATTATGGGTTATTGATTTTAAAACATCTAACCATTTACAAACTACTTATGATTTACAAAGTGCTGCTTATGCCCAAATGTATAAAGAATGTTTTGGTAAATCTGCAGATAAAATTGGTGTATTATGGTTAAAGTCTAAATCTAGAGGTGTTGATAGATCAGGTGTTAAAATTAAAGGTAAAAAATGGGAAATGCATGAATCACCTAGAACACAAGAAGAAAATTTAGAGATATTTAAATCTGTTAAAAGAATATTTGATTTAGAAAATCCTAAACATAAACCTGCTACTTCTTCCTTTAAAACTACAGTAAAGAGAACCACATAAAAATTAGGCTATCCCGGGTATTTTTCGTATATTTATAACATATGATAAAACTCTATAATCTTTTACTAGAACAAGTAGGTCAACCTAAAGCTATTATTTTATCTGGTGCTCCTGGTGCCGGTAAGGGTTATGTTTTAAAAGGTTTAGATTTAAACAATATTAAAGTTTTAAATGTAGATAATAGATATGTTGATAACTTAAAACAAGCTAATGTATCATTAGATTTAAAAAACTCTTCACCTGAAGATAGGAGTAAGCAAGCAATTGCTATGTCACAAGCTAATAAAGATTTTGATAAAGATGTAGAAGATACAATAAAAGCTAAAGAATCATTTATTTTAGATGGTACTGCTGCATCTTATAAAAAAACAGTAGAATTAAAAAATGAATTAGAAGAAGCAGGATATGAAGTATTTATGCTTTATGTTTATACTGATTTAGAAAGATCACTTAAACAAAATGAAGATAGGTTTGAAAAATCAGGTGGTGAAGATAGAAGTTTAATGCCCGCTATAGTTTTAAAAACATGGAATAATGTAACTCAAAATCATAAACCCTATAAAGAATTATTTAAAGATAATTTTGTTTCTGTTGCTAATACTTTAGAGGATGAAAAAATAGATAATTTAGAGGATATTATAGATAAATATTTAACTCCTTTTAAACCTAAAAATACAAAACCTAAAACTGTAGCTAGACAAAGATATGCTGATAAACAAAAAGAAAAATTAAATAAAGAAATAAAAGTTTTATTAGATGGAGGGGCAGAAGAAATAATTAATACTTCAGTATCAGCTGATGAAGCAAGAGCTAAAATTAATATGTTTTTAAAATAATGAACAATTTAACTAAATTTTTAATAAATGAGTTATCTCCCGATCAGCGAACAAAAAGACCTAAAAAAGTAGGACTTTATGCTGGTGGGTTTAAACCCCCAACTAATGGTCATTATAAAGTAGTTACCCAGGCATTAGCTGATAACCCAGATTTAGATGAATTGATAGTATACATTGGAGCAGGTAAAAGAGATGGTATTGACCAAGCTCAATCTATGTTAATTTGGGATATATATAAAAAA
>MDTB01027880.1_pt1 | contig 11345 bp, 9 predicted proteins | sample 811161 | NCBI WGS metagenome assembly MDTB01 (sample SAMN05326650, study PRJNA326480) | marine metagenome | isolation source: seawater | place: Mediterranean Sea | collected 2009
AACTTTATAAATCTAATTCAATGATAATAGAAACCCTATTATCAAAATCTACATTTAATAATACCCAAATTATCTTAATTAATCGTTTTGGACTAATTGAAAAAATCAATAAAAAGTGGAAAAAACTAGGAGTCGACTTTGATAATTATAGAATATCAGAAAATAATAAAAGACTTCACGACAGTATATTAATTGAAGCATCTGAAATAATTAAAGAGAAATATCTAATTGTTGATAAACCTAGTCGAAAGACTACTATTTTAGAGATAGGTTTTGATCATAATGATGAACTTCTTGCCAAGAATTTCAACGAAAATTTAGTTTCAATTGTAAATGACTTTTATTTTAAAACTAAAACTCAGAAATCTGGAAAAAATCTTGAAATTCTTCAAAGACAAAGAGATAGTGTTAAAAAAGTATTAGATAAATCTATACTAGAATTAGCTAATGAAGACCAAAGAGTGCCAAATCCAAATCCTTTAGCAAAAACCAATTTGGTCCCTTATCAAAAAGCATTAATTGAAGTTCAATCCAATGGTGCAATTTACCAACAAGTTGTTACACAGTTAGAGTTAGCGAAGGTTACTCACAGAAAAAATACCCCTTTAATTCAAATTATTGATAAACCAACTCTTCCATTGAAAAATTCAAAACTAAAACTTATAGAAGTTCTTATTTATGGTGTTTTTGGTGGTTTATTAATATCAATTTTATTTTTTTCATTAGTAAGATTATATTATTCATTGATTAAATAGTTTATTTTTACATTAACTATAATATGTCATCCTTGACAAAATCAATATTTTCTAAAAATTTAATTAATCTAACTTTAAACCAACTTGTAAATATTGTTTCAACCCTAATTTATACCCCTTTTTTATTTCAAAATTTGGGAGAAGAAAATTTTGGATTAATTCATCTAGCCTTTTCTATTATTATTATACTAACCATATTAGTTAGTTATGGATACAATTTAAATGGACCTATTAAAATTGCACAATCAAAAAATATTAATGAATTAAATTCAGTTATCATCGAGATTTTAAATGTAAGGTTGGGTTTGTCATTTATAATAGTCATTTTATTGATGCCAATTTTTTTAGTTTACCCCGATCAATCTTTCAAAAAAATTATATTATTCTCTTTAATAATTCTTTTTACAGAAGCATTAAATCCTCTATTTTATCTTCAAGGAAAAAATAAGATTTTACCTCATTCAATTCTTAATTTTTTTTCAAAAACATTGTATGTTATTCTTATTTTATTGTTTATATCTAAATATGAAGATGCATATCTAGCAAACTTTTTTTATGGGTTTAGTATCACCCTTTTATTTATATTTTTCTGGATAAAATATTTTACAAAAAATGACTCAATTTATTTAGCATTTTCTGTAAAAAAAACAATATTTAATCTTAAACAAAATTTTCAGTTTTTTTTATCATCTACAACAACGCATTTTACACTAAACAGTGCACTTATTGTTCTATCTTTTTTTGTTACAGATAAAGAATTAGGAAGATTTACTTTAGCTTATAAAGTAGCTTTTTTATTGAGAATGCTTCCAGTATTTTTTATTCAATCTGCACTTCAACAAGCGTCAAAGTTTAATCTTAAATCTAAAGAGTCTTTTAAAAAATATATTTCTAAATATTTTAAAGTTGGATTACTAATTACCTTTTTAATTGCAATTATTACATTTATTTTTTCTGATAGAATTATATATATCTTCTCAGGCGAAAAAATTGACTACAGCTCTAAAATTTTGTCCATTTTAGCATTAATACCATTTCTTGCAATGCTCAATTTTAAAAATGTAATTTATATTCTAGTAAATGATTTAAAATCTATTCTAAATAAGGCAACATTTGCTACATTGATTTTCATGCTTTTTAGCTCATTGATTTTCTCTCACATGTATTATGGATTGGGGTTGGCTTATGCATTAGTTTTTACTGAGTTATTCTCATTTATCATTCACTATTATTTTATTAATAAAAAATGAATACATTTCAAAGAATTGCCGTAGTGATTGTTAATTGGAAAACGTATGATTTTACTTCTAAATGCATTGATTCAGTTCTAAATAGCTCATTCAAAAATTTTAAAATTATTTTGATTGATAATGAGTGTCAAAATGGTATGTTGGATCATTTGAAGAAAAGTGAAAAAATTCACATAATTAAAAATGAAAATAATGAAGGTTTTGCTCGTGCAAATAATCAAGGAATTAAATATTCTATAAAAAATGGATTTGATTATATCTTACTGTTAAATAATGATACAGTAATTAATTATGATTTGCTTGATTTATTAATAAAACAGTCAAATATTTTAAATCAAAAAATTATACAACCCTTGATTTTAAATCATAATGGAACTAAGATTTGGAATGCAGGTGGAACAATAAATTATTTTCTTGGAACTTTTAAAACTCATAAAATGGGTAAAAATTTTAAAAATTTCAAAATAAACAGAAGTTTTACAGATTGGTTTACTGGTTGTTGTGTTTTAATTAAGTCAGAAATTTTCAATGAAGTTGGTTATTTTGATGAAAAATTTTTTGCTTATTATGAAGATGTTGATTTTTCGATTCGCTTAAAAGCTAAAGGTTATTCAGTTGCCATGATGGGGGATTCATATTTACAACACTTTGAATCAGCTTCATCAAAATCTACTAATCAAAATGAAGGAAATTTATCACCATACGTTCATTATCTAAATATTCGAAATCATATTTTAATCTTAAAAAAACATTCAAAATTATTTAATATAACAGGTGTTTTACTATATCAGCTAATTAAAATATTTTCTTATTTAATATATTTTTTAATTAGATTCAGATTTAATAAATTTAAAATGGTATTGAAGGGAATAATTGATGCTATAAATTTTAAAAAATGACATTAATTGGCCTTTTATTTATTGTTTTTTATTCTATAATTTTTTTTTACACAATTGATAAGATATCGAGTGGAAAAATTGAATATGTAATTATTTATATATGTACATGTTTACCGTTATACACAACTCTCCAAGCTCAAGCATTTAAGATATTTAACAGCGAAGTTATTGTTACAATAATTAAGTTATCAAAAGACTTAATATTTATATACGCATTAGTGATATTCCTTTTTGGAAAAAAAATTCATTTTTTTAAAAGATCATTTAAATTTTCATTAGTTGATAAGTTATTTTTATTTTTTACTTGTCTTGTAACGATTTACGCTTTAATTCCATTAGGTGAGGCAGATATTTTTTCAAAATTAATTTATGCAAAAAATTTATATATAATTTCAATAACTTATTTAATTGGCAGGAATATTAAAATTGATGAAGTTTTTTTTAACATAATAAAAAAAATATTGAAATATTTAATTTTTTCAGCAGCAATTTTTTTGATCTGTGAATTTATTTTATCCACACACTTTCACAATATTATTGATTTTTCAAATTATAATAATATTATAAATGAAATTGATAGCCAAGGAAACTTTGGATTGAGTTGGTCTTTTGAAACACAAGGTTCATTACCAAGATATGCAGCTTTTTTTGCAGATCCATTGGAGTTATCAGCCTCATTATTATTATTGATTTCATTATTGATTTTTAATTTTTGGAATAATAAAAGGAATATTAATTATTTTCTTCTTTTTCTAGTTGCCGCTGCATTCTTTTTTTCCTTTTCAAGAGGAGCTATAGTTGCATGTATAGGAATTATTTTATTTGGACTAATATTAAATAAAAATTATAAATTATTAATATTGATATCAGGACTAATTGTCTTATCAGCATTAAGTTTTATTTATTTTGGATCAGAAGAGTTAAGATATTTTATTATAGATACTTTAAAATTTGAAAACACTTCTTCACTGGGTCATTTAGTTGAGTGGATTGAGGGTATTATATCTATTTTTGAAAATCCCTTAGGCATTGGTTTAGCTATGAGTGGAAATGCAAGTGGGGTTGATCAATCAATTAAGGTTGGAGGTGAAAATCAATTTTTAATATTTGGAGTTCAAATGGGAATTTTGTCTTTAATCGTATATGTTTTAATCTTACTCTATGTTATCAAAAGAAGCTGTAAAGTTTATTCCATAAGTTCTAATAATGACAAGCATATTTCTTTTATTGTTGCTTGCACAAAGTTTGGTTTAATACTTCCTTTATTAACTGCAAATGCAGAATTATACCTTTTTGTATCTTTAACCACTTGGTTTTTTGCCGGATATATTGAATCAAGATATATAGAACTTAAATTTGAAAAAAACAAAAGTTTATATTGATGTTTTTTACTACAAAACTGCACTATCAGGAATTAAAACATACATTGAGGAATTAGTTAAAGGATTCGATAAATACGGGAGGAAAGATGTTGAATATATTTTTTCTCATAATATAGAAGAATTAAAAAATAAACAGTTTTTTGTTAACTCTAAGAACAGGTCAGTAAGGTGGGCTTTTCAACTCAAATACTTTATTTGGAAACAAATTATTTTGCCAATAAAATTACTTTCTAATTCAGTAGATATTTTAATTTGCCCTGATTTTGTAGCACCAATTTTTTCTCCATGTAAAAATGTTGTTGTTATACACGATAACTTTTTGTGGAAATATCCTCACAACTATTCTATTGTTTGGCACAGATATTTTAAAACTTTAATTTATTTAGGTTTAAGAAAAAATTCTCAAATTATTACAACAAGTAAATATTCAAAAAATGGATTAAAAGAAATATTTCAAAAAACAAAGATTAGTTACGTATATCAAAGCTCAGAAGCCCTAATACTTAAAAATCATTCTAAAAATATTAAAAAATATATATTACATATCGGAACATTTGAAAAAAGAAAAGATTTATTAACCTTGATTAAAGCATTTAAAAGATTAAAAGAAACTTTGAAAGTTGACTATAAATTGGTATTAGCTGGCTCAACACACATTAATGGAGATAAAAGTGTTTTTTTAAAAATAAAAAAATATATTACTGTAAATAATTTATCTAGTTCAGTTTTGTTGCCTGGATACATTAATAAGACCCAAGTTTTGTATTTTTTTTCAAATGCAGTGATGTATGTGTTTCCAACTATTGACGAAGGATTTGGTATACCATTAGTTGAAGCGTTAAAACTTCAAGTTCCAGTAGTTTGTTCAAATATTCCAATATTTGAAGAGATAGCAGGAGATTCTGTTTTATATTTTGAAAAACAAAACGAAATAGATTTGTATAAAAGGATGAGAGAATTGATTCAAGTTAAAGATTTATCAAAAAAATTAATTTTAAAAGGAACAGAAAGAGTAAAAAAATTTAATAGATTTAATTTTATTACGGATTTTGAAAAATTCCTCTAAAAATATTTTGTTGGTACATAGTTCGAATGATATGTACGGAGCAAGTAAAGTTTTAATTTCAACAATTAATGTATTAATATCTAATGGATTCAAAGTTCACCTTATTGTACCTAATGATGGACCATTAAAATATAATGAAACTATACGAAAAGTTAAATTAAGCATAGTTAAGTTAGACGTATTCAGAAAAAAATATTTTAATTTAATAGGATTATTTAATAGAATATATTTTGTTATAAAATCTACTATTTTTATAAAAAGATATATAAAGGACAATAATATAGATTTAGTTTATATTAACACATCCACAATAATCAGCCCTTGTCTTTCATCTTATATTTCTAATATTCCATCGATTTATCATATTCATGAAATTCCTAATTCATCAACTGTATATCTAAAATTTTTGATCAAAGTCATTAATAATTTTTCAAATAAAGTTGTAGTTGTATCAAATGTGGTTAAGAAATATTGGGTGGGGAATGGACTTAAAGGGAATAAAATAAGTGTAATATATAATGGATATAATTTCGATTTTTCATCAAAAAAATCTCTTGATAAAAATAAAATAATTTTTACTAGTATTTCTAGAATAATCCCATATAAAGGTCATTTATTTCTTATTAAACTTTTTAAAGAAATAAATAAATATCGTAAAGATGTAATTCTTCAGATTGTGGGTGACACATTACCATCATATCAGTCTTATTTAGATTTGTTAAAATCAAAGGTTAAAGAATATAAAATGGATAAAAATATTTTTTTTCTTGGTTTTATTCCTAGTATAAAACCTGCATTAAAAAAATCAAATTTTTTTATTCATACACCCATTGAACCCGATCCAGCTCCGGCTGTGATTCTAGAAGCAATTGAGTCAAAAACACCAGTTATATATACAAATAATGGAGGGGCCTTAGAAATATTAGATAATGGTAAAAATGGACTTCAAATTGATTTTAATTCAATAAAAAAATCAACGGAATTAATTTTGGATTATATTCCTAAAAATGATATTCAAAATAACAGGATCAAAAAATCAATAAATTTTATTTCTAATAACTTTAATAGAAACTTATATGAAAGTAAACTAATTAACTTTTTATCAGAATTTTGAATAAAAAATTAAAAATAGCTATAATTGGTTCAAGGGGATATCCTTATATTTACTCTGGTTATGAAACACTGGTAAAAGAACTTTCTGAGCGTTTAATAAAAAAAGGTTGTAATGTGCGAGTATATTGCCATAAGCCACTATTCAAAAAAAAACCAAGATATGTTAACGGTATAGAATTAGTTTATATACCATCAGTTGAAACTAAATTCTTATCACAATTTATAAGTTCTTTTTTTTCATTTTTACACGTTTGTTTTTCACAAATAGATGTAGTATTTGTCCTTAATACTGCAAATGGTCCATTTGGTTTTTTAACCAAAATATTTTATAAAAAGACTATAATTAATGTTGATGGTTTAGAGTGGCTAAGACCAAAGTGGAAAGGGCTCGGGTCTTTATATTTTAAAATTTCAACTAAACTTTCAATTTTATTTTTTGACTTCATAATTACTGATTCAAAAGAAATGCAATTTTTGTATAAAAAAAAATTTAATATTGATTCAACTAATATTGCATATGGCTCAACTATGATTAAAAATATTAATCATGAATATTTAAATGAAATAAATTTAGAAAGAAATGATTACTATTTGATAGTTGGGAGACTGATACCAGATAATAACTCACTTTTAATTATTGAAGGCTTTTTAAAATCTAATTCTCAAAAAAAACTAGTGATTGTTGGAGATGTTCCATATAATGACAATTATTCTAGAAAAGTTAAATCAATTGAACATAATAAAATTGTAAAATTAGGCTATGTTAAATGTCAAAAAAAACTTTCTTCTTTGTATAAAAATTGTTTTTGTTATGTTCACGGCCATGAATATGGTGGGACCAACCCCACTATGATAAATGCATTAGATTTCAATTGTAATATAATTGCTTTAAAAACAAGTTTTAATAATGAAATGCTTTCTGAGAAGTATGTTTTATATTTTGATAAGACTAAAAATTCAATAAAAAAAACTTTTAATGATTTTGATAAAAATTATGAGAAAATAACTTTAGTGAATAGGAATTATACTTTACCAATCAGATATAATTGGGAAATAATTTCTAAAAAATACTTAGAAATTTTCAAAAAAAAGGTTATTTAAAAATAGGGTATGTTACTTTAATATTTATATGAAAATTATCTACATCTTTACCTGCATGAAAATATGGCTCTAGTTCTGGATTCAATTCCCATTGATAGTTTAGTGACTTAGAATAAATCAAATTAGCACTTAACAAGAAGTTCTTGATTTTATTACGATAAAATAAATGAAAATTGTAATCCTTCCAATATCTCCTAAAATCTTGTGCTGATTGAAATGCCATATAATAAAAATCATTATCATTATCAATAATTTCAAATGATAATCCAATTTTCTTAAATCCATTTATTTTTGAAATTGATAAATAATGAGAATTACTTCCAGGACCTATACTTGAGCCCATCACTTCTCCAAAATTGGTGTATCCGTGGTATATATATGCATGCATATACCATGAACCAGCATTTCTTAGCAATCTGCTTGCAGTTTGTTCCATCGTTGTCCATTCCCATGAAAAAAGAAATTTATTATTATTATTATTAAAAATCTTTTGAACACCAATTGTTGCAGCTCTTGCATGATCTGAGTCTAATAATAGATCTCTAAAATTTTGTTTTGCATCGTTATAATGAAATTCACCATATATTTCAGCTTTTGATTCAATCCATCTCCAGCGAAAGAAAATACCAGCAGCTTGATCCGTTTGTTCTTCAAAGTCTGCGAATGAATCATTTTTTCTAAATAAATTTGAAAAAATTGGAAAATAATTTGGGTTACCTTGCATCCATGTATATTTCCCTTCTACCAATGCACTGTACATTTGAACCCATCTGATAAACCCAATAGATAAACCAGGAATAAATTTAGGACTATAATTAACTATTAGTCCTTGAAAATATCTAGGATCATCTAATTCACCTAACTGATTGATTTTTGGAACGTATAAATAAGTACCTGCATAAACTTTGTCATTGGGGGGATTATATCCAGAAGGTTCCAAAAAACCACTTACCAATTGCCATTCAAAACTTCCAATCTTTGTTTTGATAGGTTTTTTTGTATTGAAAGTTATATGTTTAAATCCTCTTGAATGATTACTCAACATAATACTATTTCTGATTGATGGCCCCCACCATAAATTTTCATTAGATAAACCTAGACTTAGTGATTTAAAATTTAACCTGATACTTGATTGACCAATCAATTTCATATTATGTCTTTTGTTTCCAAACCTTTCGGGAATATCTGTATGATTCCATGAATTATACCTATATGACCAAATTACAGGAAAATGTGAGTCTGGAAAACCTGGAAAATCTTTATTTTCAGCGTAAATATGCTCTGGTTTTAATTGTATTGAAAGAGGACCTAACTCAAAAAAAACCCCAAAACTGAATAAATTTTGAAAACCTTTATTTGGGATTAAACTCCCATTATTTCTATTGTAAGGATGATGTGTATTATACTCAAAACTTAGATCTATTGGAAGAATCTTAACAGATCCTTTTTTATTAAGTGACTTGTTCAGATTAGGCATATTGCTGTTAAAAAAATCAAATTTATCTAAACCAATACCATTTTTTCCCAAATGAATAGGTTTTATATTAAATGAAAAATCAGAATTAAAATTTTTATCTAATTGATTAATTCTCAAAAAATCAATAATATCACTTTGATTCAGGTTAATTGTTTGAGAAAAACAATATGATGAACATAATAATACTAATAAAATTTTATTAATTATATTCAATTACTCTTATTTTTAAATTGTCAAGGGACCAACTTTCATCGCATTTTTGTTGAGGAATACCATTTTTATCAATTGCATTTGGCTGATAAAGTTCATCATAAAATCTTATTACAATTATACCGCCTGATGTTTTAAAACTTTTTTCAATTTTGTATAAAGAAGATTTTCCTCCAAAAAAATTATTGTTACAAATTTCAGGTAAATCTGTAGAAGTTGCACCTGTTTTAGGGGTGTTTTCAAATGGGTAGGTATTTGGATATGATTGTCTTAGACAATAATCTGGCCAACATGGACTATTTGAAAATGTGGTTGTATATTTATCAAAATCTGGATCTTTAAATAAATCCATTCCTGGCTTATATTCCATTATCCATTTATCAGCTTTATCGTTACTTGCAAAGCCATTAAAATTACCATCCCAAGATCCATGGATATACAAATCAAATGATACAAAAACATAATCATGAGAGCCAACATCATCTAAATGAATAGTGAAACCATCATTATTAAAGAAGCCAATAACTTTCGTTCCATTAAAATTTTCAATCACTCCACCATCAATATTTGATAGATTATCATTTTCAAAATCATTTTCATATACCAATTCATCTCTAATTATTTCAGGGTATGAGCAGGAACATATCATTGTAAGAATGAATATATAAAGCAAAAATATAAATGATGATTTTGTAAAATACATAATAAAATTTAGTTTTTTATTATAGACCGAAAGTATTCAAAAGTTTTTTTAATACCAACTTTTCTAGATGTTTTGGGTATCCAATCAAGCTTAGTAATTGCTTGACTGATATCAGGTTTTCTTTTTTTTGGATCATTTTCAGTCAATGGTTGAAATTTTTTATTTACTTTATTATCGCAAAATGAGATGATTTCATTAGCTAGTTTATTAATAGATATTTCATCAGGGTTGCCCAGGTTTAAAGGTTTACTAATCTTTGATAATAATAATTTATAAATTCCTTCAACCATATCGTCAATATAACAAAATGATCGTGTTTGGTTACCATTGCCGTATATGGTTAAATCATTTGATTTAATTGCATTATTAATAAAGCTTGGGATAACTCTGCCATCATCCTTGTCCATTCTGGGACCGTAAGTATTAAAAATTCTAGCAATACTAATATCCAAATTTTTGTTCTTGTGGTAGGAATAAATCATCGTTTCTTGATATCTCTTAGATTCATCATAAACTGATCTTGGCCCTATAGTATTTACATTTCCGAAATAATTTTCTTTTTGTGGATGAACTAATGGATCACCATAAATCTCTGATGTAGAAGCAACTAGAATTTTAGATTTTTTTTTAAGCGCTAAATCAATTAAATTTTTTGTACCTATTGATCCTGAAAAAAGAGTTTCTAAAGCAAATTTTTTGAAATATTTTGGACTTGCAGGTGATGCAAAATTTAGTATATAGTTTAGCTCTCTGTTAATGTTTAATGGAAATAGTATATCATGTTTAATAAATTGAAAATCAACGTTTTTAAAACAATTTGAAAGGTTATTAATATTCCCTGTAATTAAATTGTCAATTGCAATAACAAAAAATCCTTTATTTAAAAAGAAATCGCATAAATGTGATCCTATAAAACCAGCTCCACCAGCGATAAGTACTGTTCTTTTCACGTCGTAAAAATATACTTTTTTTAGAAACTTATTTAAAGTACTTTTATAACTTAAAAGTGTTAGATACGATAATTACATCAAAAACTATGTTAAGATTATTAATTAAATTTTTTTTAAATAATAAAAATAATGGTTATTTAAATGGGCTTGCAAATGAATTTGGTGAATCTACGAACTCGGTTCGCAAAGAATTAAATAAACTTTTTGAAGCAGGTTACTTAAAAAAAGAATCGAAAAATAATAAAATATATTACAGTGCTAACAGAAAACACGTATTGTTTACGCCACTTCAAAATATAATAAAAAAGCATCTTGGAATAGAAATTATAATTGAAAATATTTTAGAAAAAATAGGATCTGATGTAAGTATCTTTCTGAACGGAGATTATGCTTTGGGACTAGATTCAGGCCATATTGAAATTACACTTATTGGTGAAAA
>MDTB01032255.1_pt1 | contig 11345 bp, 11 predicted proteins | sample 811161 | NCBI WGS metagenome assembly MDTB01 (sample SAMN05326650, study PRJNA326480) | marine metagenome | isolation source: seawater | place: Mediterranean Sea | collected 2009
CATGGTCCAGATGATTTCAATCTTTGTTTGCAAAATGGAATAAAAGCAATTGAAACAGTTGATGGTGATGGCAAATATACAAAAAATGTATCTTTGTTCGAAGGAATACATATTTTTAAGTCTAACCCTATCGTTATTGAAAAATTAAAGGAACAAAAAAAACTATTATCCCATGGTCAACTTGTACACTCGTATCCTCACTCATGGAGATCTAAGGCGCCATTAGTGCATAGAGCAACACCTCAATGGTTTATTTCTATGGACAGTCATAAATTGAGAAATAAAGCCCTAAAAGCAATAGAAGAAACAACATTTTATCCCAGCAAAGGCAAAGAAAGACTTAAATCAATGATTGAAACTAGACCTGATTGGTGTGTATCAAGGCAGAGAGTTTGGGGAGTACCATTACCAATTTTTATAAATAAAAAAACAAATAAAATTTTAGTAGACGATGAAGTATTTGAGAATATTGCAAAAATTTACGAGAAAGAAGGCTCTGACTGTTGGTTTTCAGATGACCCTCAAAAATTTCTTGGAAAGAATTATAAAGCAGAAGATTTTGAAAAACTGAGTGATATTGTTGAAGTTTGGTTTGATAGTGGATCAACACACGCCTTTGTTTTGGAAAAAAGAAAAGATTTAAAGTGGCCAGCATCGATGTATCTAGAAGGATCAGATCAGCATAGAGGATGGTTTCACTCCTCGCTTTTAGAGTCTTGTGGAACCAGAGGTAAAGCGCCTTTCGAATCTATTCTTTCGCATGGTTTTGTTGTTGATGGAAAGGGACTCAAAATGTCAAAATCTCTTGGAAATGTAATTGCACCAGAGGATATTCTTAAAAAATATGGGGCAGACATACTTAGAATTTGGGTGGCATCTTCAAACTATGCTGAGGACTTGAGAATTGATTATTCAATTTTGGATCAACATGCAGAGTCATATAGAAAAATAAGAAATACATTTAGATATTTACTTGGAAATCTAAACGATTCTTTTAATGATGAAAATTTAGAAAAGGTTGAGATCAAAAATTTACCAGAATTAGAACAATTCATGCTTCATAAAATTTATAATTTGAATTTAAATTTTACAAAATATTTTAACAATTATGATTTCCACAACCTCTACAAAGAGCTACTTAATTTTTGCACAGTAGATTTGTCAGCATTTTACTTTGATATAAGAAAAGATACATTATATTGTGATGCAAGAGATTCAAAAAAAAGAAAATCAACATTATTACTACTAAATATAATCCTAAACTCATTATTGAAATGGTTTGCACCAATTTTATCTTTCACTACTGAAGAAATTTATCAGCTTATTTCTAAAAAAAAGAAAAGTATTCATTTAGAAAAATTTTTAAAATTTCCTAAAAAGTTTGAAAATTTAGAGTTGAATAGTAAATGGTTAAAACTTTTAAAAATTAGAGATATTTGTAATTTGAGTATTGAAGAAAAAAGAGCAACTAAGGAAATAGGATCAAGCCTAGAAGCTTCTCTAATTTTAGAAATCAGCAAAAAAAACTCTGAGATAATTAATGAGATAGATTTATCTGAACTATGTATAACCTCATCTGTTGAAATACGTAAAAATGATACTGATGATATAGTTGTTAAAACCTTCAAAGCAAAAGGTGACAAGTGTCCAGTATGTTGGAAAATAAGCCCTGAACCTTGTGAGAGGCATGGCTAAAATAGTTAAAAAACATATTTTTACTTTTATTCTAATTGTTTCAATTTTTTTATTAGATCGAATAAGCAAACTATTAATAATTAATTTAGAGCCAATTTATGGATTAAATAGTTATTCGTTAACTTCTTTTCTAAACTTTGAATTAATTTGGAATGAGGGAATAGCTTTTGGACTACTATCGTTTAATGATGACCTGTATTACAATATTATTACAATGATAATTATCTTAGTTACATTGATAGTCTTTTTAATCATGACGAAATCTATTGGTATTGAAAAGTATGGTTTTATGATGGTTTTTGGCGGCTCAATAGGTAATATTTTTGATAGATTGTACTATTCATCTGTTCCAGATTTTATAGATATTCATTTTAATAATTTTCATTGGTTTATATTTAACGTTGCTGATATATTTATTACATTAGGAGTTTTTTTGTTAATTTATTCAGAGTTTTTTAAAAAAAAAAATGATTAGAACCATTTTAATATTTTTAATTTTTGGTCTTATAACTTCATGTGCCAGTGTAAAGGATGGACTTACTTTAAAAAAAAAAAACTCAGCAGATGAATTTTTAGTGATAAAAAAAAATCCTTTAGTCTTACCGCCAGATTTCAATGAACTACCAATCCCAGATGAAGATGAGGTGAGACAGGAAGTTTTGGACTCTACCAATGAGGTAGAAGAACTCTTGAGTAAAAACAAATCTAAAACAAAGAAATCAAAACCTGCAGATTCCTCAAATAAAGTTGAGCAAAATATTTTAAAAAAAATAAAAATTAAATGAATGTAACTAAAACCATATATTTAAAGGGTTTTAATCATAAAAAAACAAATAAAAAAATAATCAAGATATTTGAAAACTTAATAGATAAAAAGAATCAAACAATTAAATCTTTGAGCAAACTTTACAAAGATTCTTACAGTAAGAGTTTAATTTTAAAGTCAAAAAAACACTCAGCAATTAATTTAATTGGAATGGGTGGATCTTCACTTGGGGCTCAGGCCATCTATGCTTTTTTAAAACATAGAGTAAAAAAAAAGATTAATTTTATAAATAATCTAGACATAGAAAATTTAAATAAAGCTAATAAAAAAAACAGCTTAAATTTGATTATTTCAAAATCTGGTAATACTTTAGAGACTATTACAAATGTGAATTATCTAAAGATAAACAAAAAAAAAAGTATATTAATTACTGAGAATAGAAAAAGTTATGTAGGAAAATTAGCAAAAAAACTTAAATCTGAACTGATACTTCACAATAACTTTATTGGTGGTAGATATTCAGTTCTTTCCGAGGTGGGTATGTTACCTGCTGAGTTAATGGGCTTGAAACCTTCAAAGTTCAGACAACTAAATAACCTCATTAAAAACAAAACTTTTATAAATTCTTTAATATCAAATGTTTCTAATTTACTAGACTTAGCCAATAGAAAAATGACCAATTCAATAATTCTAAATTATGATGAAAAATCTTTTGATCTCTTTAATTGGTATCAACAATTGGTTGCTGAGAGCTTAGGAAAAAAAGGTAAAGGATTCCATCCAATAATTTCAACTATGCCAAAAGATAATCATAGTCTAATGCAGCTATATCTTTCTGGACCAAGAAATAACTTTTTTACTTTTTTTTTTGTAAAAGAGGCAAGCTTAAAAGCAATAAATAGAATTAAATTTGCACAATTTAGTGCCACTCAAAGTGTTTTTAAAAAAAAAAATATTCCCTTTAGAAATTTTCTAATAAATAAAAGAAATGAGGAAACTTTGGGAGAATTATTTACCTTTTTTATTCTTGAAACAATACTGTTAGGAAGAGCAATGAATATAAATCCCTATGATCAGCCAGCAGTTGAATTAATAAAAACTGAAACATCCAAAACTCTTAAAAAAATTTAAGAAGCAATTACGATCTTCGAAATACCATATATTCGTTGATCTATAATTTGAATTTTATTAGTTATTTTGACATCATCTTTTTTATGTCGATGAATCAATAATATACCATTTTTTGCTAAAATTTTATTTTCTTTAATTTTTTCCAATATGATATTTATTTTTTTTTCTCTAAAAGGTGGATCCATAAAAATTATATCAAATTTGTCTTTGAAATCTTTCTTAGTATTAAAAAACTTAAAGCAATCATTTTTGATAATCCTGCAATTTGCATTTATCCCAAGTTTTTCAATATTTTTTCTTAAAATTTTTAAAATTTTATCGTAATTTTCCATGAAGATAACACTTTTTGAACCTCTTGAGATACATTCCAATCCAAAAGATCCAGTCCCTGAAAACAAGTCTAAAATGTTAGAGTCTTTTATATCTAAATTGATTTTATTTGAATGTTGTAAAAGATTGAAGATTGATTCTTTTACCATGTCTCTCAATGGTCTGGTATTATTATCAGATGGTATGAAAATTTTTTTTCCTTTAAAATTTCCACTTATTATTCTCATTAATCTATTACTTTGTATCCTATATCTTTTCTATAAAAACCTTCTTTCCACCCTATATCATCTATCAATTTGATAGCTTTGTCTCTACAAGTTCTAAATTTATCTGATTTTATTACAAAGTTTAAAACTCTTCCGCCATTAGATAAAATTTTATCATTAATTTTTTTTGTTCCAGCATGAAAAATATACTCATCTTTTTCTAAAATTATTTTATCTAAATTTTCTATCTCTATGTCTCTTTTATATTTTTCTGGATACCCATTTGAGCAAAGAACAACACAAAGACTTTTTTTTTGTTCCCATTCTAAATTAATAGTATCTAATTTCTTATTGACGCAGGCTTCAATTATAGTTCCTAAATCTGTTTTAAGTCTTGGAAGAATTGTTTGACATTCTGGATCTCCCATTCTTACATTATATTCTATTAAAAAGGGTTCCCCATCAACAATCATAAGTCCAGCATATAAAAACCCACGAAAAAATGTATTTGACTCTCTTAAACCTTTAAGGGTGGGCTCTATGATTTTTTTTAAAATTCTTTTGTTTAATTCTTTACTCTCGAGTCTAGAGGGTGAATAGGCACCCATACCACCAGTGTTTTTTCCCTTATCTCCTTCTAAAACTCTTTTATGATCTTGAGCTGTACCAAATTCTTTGTAGGAGACACCATCTGAGATGATAAAAAAACTCATTTCTTCTCCTTTTAAAAATTCTTCTATTAAAACATTGGTAGCGTTACCAAACTTACCATTGAATATTTCTTCAACAGCTGTCACGGATTGATCCTTTTTTTCACAAATATAAACACCTTTTCCAGATGCCAAACCATCAGCTTTTACAACTATTGGATAATTACATTTTTCCAAAAAATTAGAAGCCTCTTTAAAATTTTTGAATACACCAAAACTTGCAGTTGGAATTTTATATTTTTTACAAAGTTCTTTAGTGAATATTTTTGATCCTTCGAGTTGTGATGCATTTTTGTTTGGACCAAAAACTTTGACATCACTTTTTGTTAAAAAATCCTCTATACCATCAACCAAAGGCTGTTCAGGTCCAATAATGACCAAATCAATCTTGTTGTTTAAAATGAATTTCTTTAAATTATCAAAATTAGCAATATCTAAATCAACATTTTCTGAGAGGACCCCAGTGCCTGCATTGCCAGGTATGCAGTATATTTTATTGATATTTTTTGATTTTGTTAAAGCTAAACAAATTGAGTGTTCTCTACCACCACTTCCAATTATTACAACTTTCATATAATAATATATAAACTAAAAATGTTAAAAAAATTAGCAAAAATAAAATATTTACCAAACAATTTTGAAATATTGGAACCAGGCGATCATGTAATTTGTGCTGTTTCAGATAAAAAAATTCCACTGGAAAAATTAACTTATTGGAACGTAGATTTGCAAGAACCGTATTTTTCTTACATAGAGGCCTCGAAAAAAAGAAGCTTTAAAGGCTAAGCTATTTCCATCTATTGTGAGTCCAAATCCACTGCTCTGGATTCTTTATTATCATTTTCTCTAAAATTTTGTTGAGATTAGAAGTTATTTCTTCAATAGTATCCTCTTTTTTATATTCAATAGGATCATTGATTTCTATTCTGAAAGTATCATTCATTGTTCTTTCTATGTATATTGGAACAACTCTCGCCTCAAATTTTTTTACAAATTGAGCAGGTATAGTCGTTGTATAAGCCTCTTTATTAAAAAATTTAGATTTGATACCCTCCGAAACTCTTTGATCTATCATCAAGGCTATAGATGTACCGTTTTTAAAATTTTTAAGTATTTCTTTTGTCCCAGAAAGTCCTTTTTTAATTTGTTTCTTGCATATATGTTTTTTTCTGATTTTTTCCATTATTGGATTTAAAAACTTATTATTAAGCGGTCTATATATTGCAGCTAAATCTATACCAGAATTTTCAATGTGCATTGCCATCAACTCAAAATTATTGAAATGACCTGAAATAAAAATGACAGGTTTGGAGTCAACCTTAATTGACTCTAGAATTTCTTGATTATTTACGATTATATTCTTAGATTCTTTTATTTCTTTGATGAAAAGATATTCAGAAAAAATTTTACCATAGTTATACCACATCTTTTTTAATATTTTGTCTTTCTCTATTCTATCTAACTCAGGAAAAGCAGTACTTAAATTTTGATGAGAAATTTTATTTGATCTAAATAATGGTCCTAGTAAATTAAAAATTTTTGCAGATAAAATATTAGAGAGTCTTAAACCTAAAATTTTAAAGATAAAGAAAAAAGTTATAATAAAGATAAATTGAAAGAAATATTTTATGTTATTCATAGATTTTAGATTTCAAAAAATTAATTAAATCTTTTTCATTCTTTAATATCAAATTTATATTAATAAAATCAATATCATCATTAGCAATTTTGGAAACTTTTAAAAAATCTTTTTCAGTAGTAATTATTTTAGCATTAAGACTTTTAGCTTTAAGTTTAATCTTATCAATATCATTTTTATTATAAGAAAAATGATCAGGAAAGATTATTTCATCAATCACTTTGAATTTATTTTCAGTCAAAGTTTTTTTAAAGTTTTCCGGATTTCCTATACCTGAGAAAATTAAATAATTTTCCGAGAGATTGAAATTTTTAATATTACTTATCTCATAATTAGTTTCAAAAATCTCTATGTTTGGATTTGCTGTTTTAATTATCTTTTCATTTATTTCTTTATTTTGTTTATTGGTTTTTAAAAAAACAGCATCATATTTTTTTAAACTTGTAATTTTTTCCCTAAGTGGCCCCGAGGGTAAAAGCTCACCATTTCCTATCAATCTCTCATTATCAAAACATACAAATTGTAAATTGTATGAAACAGTCTTATCTTGTAGACCATCATCAAATATTAAAAGATCATATTTTTTTTCTATTGCGCTATTAATTATTTTTTTTCTATTCTCTAGGCAAATCAATTCGGATCTTTTTTCTAAAATCATTTTTTCATCCACGTGAGAGGAATAAAATTTCTTTCCTGTGCACACCTTCAAGTTAAATTTTTTTAAAATTTCGTACAACTTAATGGTTGTAGGTGTTTTTCCTGTTCCTCCAATGTAAATGTTTCCAACACAAATAGTTTTGATTTGTTGAGATTTTTCAGATGATTTTTTGTCCAAAAAAAAATTATTAATTTTAAAGGGGAGGGTTAACGGAAATAACAAACGTGATAAAAAATTTGGTTTTTCTAAATCCCAAAATTTGGGTTTTTTAAATTTCATTTTTTAATAATATAGCAATTTCTTTGTAAGTTGATTTGAGTATTTTCTGCCCAATTTTATTAAGTTTTTGTTTAGTTTTTTCTGTTTTTATTTTTTTTGATAAAAATTTTGTTAAATGATTAGTCATTTGACTTTGGTTGTTAATTTTCTTTGAAATTTTTATCTTTTTTAAAAATCTATAAATTTCATGAAAGTTCGAAACATTAGGGCCATGTAGTATATTACATCCAAATCTTGCCGCTTCTAATGGATTTTGACCGCCATGATTAATCAACGATCCGCCTAAAAAAACATTATTACAAAGATTATAAAAAGATTTTGTTTTCCCATATGCGTCAATCACATAAATATCAGTATCTTTTTCAATTTTTTCTTTTGATTCAAAAGTCTGAATTTTTAAATTAAGTTTTTGGAGATCTGATTTTATTAAATTTACTCTTTCAACATGTCTTGGAATGATAATTGTTAATAAATTAGGGTATTTCTTTTTAAGTTCTAAATGAACTTTACCACAAAAATTCTCCTCAGTTTCATGTGTACTTGATGCACACCAGATTTTTCTTTTTATAATATTTTTCTTTAAAAAATTATTGATTTTTAAGCTTCCTTTTTCAGATTGGGAATATTTTAAATTTCCAAAAAATTTTACGTTTTTTGCTCCAAGTTTAGTTAAGAAACTTTTAGACTGTTTGCTTGATGACATGGATATATCAAATTTACCAAAAATTTCTCTTGAAAAGCTAGGTGCTAAACTCCACCTCGAAAAAGTTTTTTTAGTAATCCGTCCATTTACAAGGATAGTTGGAATATTTTCTTTCTTTAAGTTTACAAGCATATTGGGCCATATTTCTGAGTCTATAAAAAAAGCAGTAGAAGGCTTCCAATAATCTAAAAATTTTTTTGAAAATTGATTAGTATCCACAGGAAAAAATTGATGAACAATTTTTTTTACTTTTATTTTTTCAATTATTTTTGCAGAACTTAAAGTATTTGAAGTAATTAAGATCTGTTTAATTTTATTATTTTTTTCTAATTTTTCTAAAAGTGGAACTATACTTTGTAATTCGCCAACGCTTGCACCGTGAAGCCAGATCAACTTGCCATTAATTCTTTTTTTTGAAAAAAAACAAAATTTTTCTTTAAATCTTATTAAGTGCTCTTTCCTTTTTAAAAGTCTGTAAAGAATTATTACCGGTGAAAATAAAGTAATAAGATTGATTAAAAATCTGTAAGCAAATAGCATTATGATTTTTTTATCTGCTTTTCATAAAAATTTTTGTATATTTCCGATGAAACCAATAAATTATCATGTTTTCCTTCACCCACAACATTCCCTTTATCAATAACATAAATTTTATCTGAATTTAATATTGTTGATAATCTGTGTGCTATTACAACAGTTGTCCTCCCTTGAGTTAAAAAATTTATGGCTTTTTGAATTTTGTCCTCAGTTTCTGCGTCTAGAGAAGAAGTTGCTTCATCCAATAATATTATTGGGCTTTTTTTTAAAATTGCTCTTGCAATTGATAATCTTTGTTTTTCACCACCCGAGAGCCTCACACCATTTTCACCTATTTTTGTATTATATTTATCAGGTAATTTTTCTATGAATTCATTTGCAAATGAATATTCTGAAGCTTTAACTATTTCTTCCTGAGATGCATCAAGATTTGCATAAGCAATATTATTTTTGATAGTATCATCAAATAAAGTTGTATCTTGACTAACTAAAGAAATATTTTTTCTTAATGAGTATATTGATGAATTATAAATTGACTGATTATCAATTTTAATATCTCCCTCGTCAATATTGTAAAATCGAGGTATTAAATTTAAAATTGTTGATTTGCCTGCACCACTATGTCCAACTAATGCTGTCATCTTTTTTCCTGGAATGTTTAAGTTGATAGATTTTATGATACTTTTTTCATCTATAGAATAATTAAAATTAACATTTTCAAAATAGATTTGACCTTGATTTATAATTAATTCTTTAGCATCTGTTTTATCTTTTATTTTTTGTTCATAATCTATTACTGGTAACACTCTTTTTGAACCAGCAATACCTTGTTGAATTGATACATTGAGTGTTGCAAGGGATCTAACCGGTTGATAAGCCAACATCATTGCAGCTAAAAAAGAAAAAAAATTACTTACTTCAAGTTCACCAGATGAAATTAGTTTTGCCGAAATAAAAATTAAAAAAGCAATCATTATACCTGTTAAAAATTCCATTATTGGAGAAGCTCTTACAAATATAATTGCAATTTTTTTTGATGTTTCTTTTAAAGAATTTATATAATTATTTGCTCTATTTTTTTCATAATTTTCTTTTTGAAAAATTTTAATTAATTTATGATTTTTAAAAATTTCAATCAGATAAGACGTAATAATACTGACTTTTCCCATTTGTTGGGTAGTAACTTTTCCCATACGCTTTCCAAGAGCTCTTGCTGCGATACTTGCTAAAGGTATCATTACAATCGCAATTAATGCAAGTTTCCAATTTTGATAAAACATTACAAATAATAAACCAATTAAGGTTAAACTATCTTTAAATAGGTTCAAAATTGCTGTGCTTACTAACGTTGTTATCATGTTCACATCATTTGTTAAATTAGCAATGAAGTTTCCAGAATGTTTATTGTCAATTAATTGTGTATCTGCATGTATGAGAGATTTAAGCATGTCTGTTTGAATATCTTTTCTTATTTCCTCAGCAACACTAATCATTATTATTTTTGCTAAATAAAGAGACAACCCTTTTAAGGCAAAAGCTAAAACTATAAGACCTGGAATTATATAGATAAGTTCTTGCTTCTGTTCAATAAAAAGAAGCTTAATAGCTGGGTCTAATAAGTAGGCTACTGCAGAAGTACTAGCGGCTAATATTAGTGTAAAAAAAATAGAAGAAATAATATTTTTCAGATATTTTTTTGTATATGCTCTATATAAACGTTTTAAAATTTGTATATCATTCATTTAAATTTTCCCCGATAATATACTAATAAAGATTAACAAACCTAAAAGATTGTTTGATTTAAAAGCTTTCAAACATTTTGATGGAACTTTTACATCAAGTTTACTTAGTTGAAGCACAAACATTTGATAAAGAACTGGTATCAAAAATAAAAAATAAGTCTTATTCAAATTCATTAAAAAACCTATAATTATTAAAGTGAAGAAAAAGATTAAGTAACATACTCTTAAAAAAAAATATGGGTTAGATTTAAATTTTATTGAGGTTGATTTGAGTCCTATAATTTCATCGTCTTTTATATCTTGGTACCCGTATATAGTGTCGTATCCAAGTGTCCAAAATATGGCTCCTAAGTAAAAAACTATAGGAACAAATAAAGTTTCAGTATTTATAGATGTCCACCCAAGAATTAAACCATAATTAAATGTTATGCCTAAAAAAAGTTGTGGCCAATACGTGAATCTTTTCATTAGCGGATAGGTGAAGGCTAAAGGCATTGAAGCAAGAGCTAAAAAAATTGTAAAATAATTAAAATTTATCAAAACTAAAAAAGCTAGAGAGCAAAGAAATGCAGAATAGAATAAACCTAATGTTGATGAAATTTTACCAGATGCAATTGGTCTTTCTTTAGTTCTAGAAACTTTCTTATCAAATTTTTTGTCTAAAATATCATTTACAATGCACCCAGCTGATCTCATTAAAATAGAACCTAAGAAAAAAAGTAAAATATAAAAGAAATAAATACCTAAATGATTCGAGAAATTAAACACCAGCGTTAAACCCCAAGCGCAAGGCCAAAATAGCAGCATATAACCAATGGGTTTTTTAAGCCTTGTAAGTTCTATAAATAATTTTAATTGGTTCATAAAATTTTTCTTGTAAATAACAAACGCAAGATTGATAATCAAACTGATTCGTATGAATATAGATTACACAGTCACAGCTTTAATG
>MDTB01049929.1_pt1 | contig 11345 bp, 5 predicted proteins | sample 811161 | NCBI WGS metagenome assembly MDTB01 (sample SAMN05326650, study PRJNA326480) | marine metagenome | isolation source: seawater | place: Mediterranean Sea | collected 2009
GGGAGCCTTTTTAAGGCATAGGAGATTTATGTAATGGTTGATCCCATAAGACAAGGAAGAGGTCGTTTTAATACTCGAACAGGTGAATTTGAAACTGATGATGCTGGTACTGATACTCGTACTAGCGTTGCTTCTAACCCACTTCCTATGGTAAGTGATCCTGAAAGAACTCTTACTGCTATTACTAGACAAGAGTATTTAGATAACCTTGCAAATTTTTCAGACCTTGAAAATGAGTTATTGGAACGTGCGTCAACTGATACAAGTTTAATTGATTACGCTAGAGAAGATGCTGCTACAGCACAAGAGCGTACTGAAGCAATCGCGGCAAGGAATCGATCACGGTATGGGCTTGCTTTAACGCCAGCAGAGTTAAGAGAACAAGATCGAACCATTAGGCGTGGTTCAACCCTTGGTGGGGTTCAAGCAATTGCTGATGCAAGAATTGCTCAACGAGATCAGAATAGAAAATTACTCGCTGACTTAATTGGAATCGGGCAAGGGATTGGTAGAAGTGGTATGGAAGGGCTAGGAGGTGCGGCTGCTAATGCTGCTCAAAGAGAGAATGCTTATCGCAATGCACAGGCTCAATCTAAACAAGCAACGTATGGTGCTATTGGTAGTTTAGGTTCAATGGCTATTATGGCTCTGATGTTATAGGACTAAAATTATGGCAACTAATCCCTATGCAGGGTTAACAAGTTTAGTTGGGATGGCGTTACGTGCTGATGCCCAGAAAGATACAATGCGTTTTCGAGAAGAAGATTTAGCTTTTCGTAAACAACAAGCAGCAGATAGTTTAGCGGTAGATAATGAAAGGAACCGAATTGCTGAGATTACCGCAACAACTAATCAAACTCTTGCTGATATTGATAAACAGAGGCTAGATAATGAAATTAAGGGTGACGAACGGGAAGCTAGCGAACGGTATGCTAACAACGTCCTGCAGCTATTTGGTGGTGCAAAGTTTAATGGTGAATTGTACATTGATGATAATGGCAACTTAAAAGAAGACGTTTTTGAGAAAGCTTTTGCAGCAGGAGAGGACATAGCTAGACAGTATGCTATTCGTATCGCAAACAACTTTGGTACTAGTGGCGCGGTTAAAGAGGGTGGTTTCCAAGTAACGCAAGCCGTAGCTACTCGTATGTCAGGTATGCTCCCAGAGGGGGTGCAGGGACCTGAACGAGCGCAACCTTTTGGCTCTGGCCTTAGTAGTTTAACAGGTAGGGTTAACCCAAATGAACAAACAGGGGAGCAACTTTACAGTTTTTCAGGCCAATACGCAGATGGAACAATTGCGCCTTTAACTCAAGACGGAAGCACTGCTAGCGATGCACCTATTGTAGAAGCTACTGCAGCACAAATAGCTAGGATGGCAGCTTTAGATTACCGTTCTAAAGTTATGACAACACAAGTTGGTGGTCAAACAACGCTACTTTATAGAACAGGTAATCAAGCAGTTGCCACTGCCGCAGACCTAGATGCACTTAACAAAGAGGATCAAAAAAATTTACTCTTGGGCCAAATAGATACAGTGACTGAGGCTATGGCAAGGGAAAACCCTGAAATACGAAGGTCATTTATCTCTATGCTTTCTGACCCAGACCTGACGAAAGATGAACAAGACGAGATGGTTTTACAATTTGCACAAGATATTGGTTTGGACATTCCTAGTATTTTAACAACAAAAGCCCCTAAAGATATTGTAGGGGAAGATCCAGGTTACGTTGCAAATATTGACCCTACAAAAGAAGAAAAAGAACTTGGTCGTTTTCCAACGAGACAGGCAGTAAAAAAACGCGCAGAATTTAAAGCGGTAACAGAATTACGAAGTCCAGCTGGTCAGAAATTAGCTGCCTATAGACGAGAAGTGTTTGTTGTTGATGATGAAATTGACAAGCTTGAAACAAAGCGAAGTAAATTTGAAGAAGGCACTGCTCCCTATCTTGAAGCTACAAAAGAAATAGATGCAAAATTAATTGAAAGAAATACTTTAGTAGCTACAGCAAATGGAGACAATCTTAAAGATGTTAAAAGCAGGATTGCTAGAGAAGAAAGCATTTTAGCTAATGCTAGAGCAGGTACACCACAAGCGGCTACATCTGAAAAAACTTTAGAAACGCTTCGTGCAAAGGAGCAAGAGTTACTTAGCTCTGGAATTGTCACTGAAGAAATGAAGACAGAAGCTTATAAGAGCTTAGAAGAGCAGCTAATTGGTAAAGAAAATCTGGTTGAGTTATTAGAAGAGGGTAGCCCAGAAACGTTTGAAAGGCTCAAGAAAGAAGCAGAAGCTAAAGTAGCAGCAGGTTTTATTCCTACTCCAGCTGCAGTTGACGACCTCCAAAAAGTGCTTGAAGCGTTAGGCGTAACAAATGATTTGAGGCAAGCTAGGACTATACCTGCAAAAGAACAAATAATGCTCCGTTCAATCTTAGCTGCTCAAGCAACTCCTACTAATCTTCCTACTATGTTGGAGCAGTATGATGCAGTTGTAGGTATAGATACTAGAACGCAAGGACAAATAGAGGAAGCAGATAGGGAACGAATACGAATAACTGGTGAGGCCATTAGCGGAGTTATTAATTCCCGAGCTAACAGATTATCTAGTGAAGCTTCTTTGCTGGAGCAGCAACGAATACTTGCACAGTTTAATGATCCGCTAAGAAAACAAAAAGACATTCAAGAGCTTAGAAAGATAGGTTTAGAAAATAGAAAAGCGGAAGATGAAATAGAAAAAGCAAGGGCAGCCGATATACAGAAAGAATTTGAAAGAGGTGAGGAGCTTGAAAAAGAACTTACTAATCTTCTATTATCCGATGAAGTTGAAGCAGGTAAAGCAAATCGAAACCTTACTAATATAATCGTTAATGCGCAAAATAGAGTAAGACTCTACACAAGGACAATAATTGATAGCAATGGTAAAGAGAGGATTTATTTTACAAACAAATACGCGGTAGAAGCAATTGAAAGGCAAACTAATCGAGCCTTTACTACTATTCTATCGAAGTTAGCAAGAGATGAAGAAGGTATTTTCGACAACCCTGTTTATATGCAACTGGATGGTTCTGATGGTAAAGCAGTAAGTTTTAACAAAGGAGCTAATGAGTTTGTATTAATAGGCGCAGATGGTGAACAGGACGGAGGAGCCATAAAGTACAGGGATGTTGAAAGGCTCGATGCGACATTGGCTAGAAGCCTATTAATTATGGCTCAGATTAATGAAGCAAGGAATCAAGAACCGCAATGAGCGAGTTCTATGAACGGCTATTTTCAGGTGCTGTTCCTGAGATAGAACGTAAACCTAGTGGATTAGTTGATACTTTTCAACGTGGCTTTAGAGGCACTGTACAACAATTCGGTGCTGATATTGATTATTTTCAAGCGTTAGGTCAGACCCTTATTGGTGATGATGAAGCAGCTGCTAGAAATATAGAAAGTGCTAGGTTTAAAGAAGAGCTTGCTGCTGTCCCCCTACAAGGCGTTGAATCTTTTTCCCGTTTTATTGATGAACCTACTGTTGAGGGATTCTTTTCTCAGGTATTTAAAGGAGCAGGTCAACTGGCTCCTTATGCTATTAGTTCTATTGCATCTGCAGGAGTAGGTGGTTTAGCTGCAGGAGTAGGTCAAGGGGTATTATCTACAGGTTCCCGTGCTGTTGCTAAACGGTTAATACGAGATGCAACAGAAAAAACTTTAGATGGCAGAGCAGGTTTTGATGAGAGTCTTTTAGCCGCTAACGCATATAGACTCTTTGTTAATCAGCAAAAAGCGGAAAGAAAAAGAGCAATTACTGCAGGAGCATTAACGGGTGCAGGTGCTTCTGAATACGTCCCCCTTTCTGGTAGTAATCTTTCTGAAGCATTAGAGTCAGGTGAAGAGTTAGATAGAGGAACAGCTTTTCGGGCAGCAGCAGTTGCTTTACCACAAGCTGCTATTGGCGTAGGAGGCGAGGCATTAATAGCCAAGTCCCTTATAAATGTTGCAAAGAAACGCTCTACTGGAGAAGGAACTTATCTTAGCCGTTTTGCTGATGACCTAGGTAAGTCAGCATTGCGTTCTTCTGTTGCTCAAGGTGGTACAGAGTTAGTTCAAGAAGGTATAGCTGTTGCTAATCGTATGGAAATGGATGAAACGTTTACTACTCAAGATGCTCAGTTGCGTCTTGCGGAAGCCGCTTTTATGGGTTTCTTTGGCGGTGGTGCGTTAGGTACAGCAGGTGGCGCAGTAGCTAGTGGCGTTTCTCAAGTAGATACCGCTAGAAAAAGGGGTGATATTGACCCCTTAGTAGCGGCTTCAGAAGCTGTTAAACAAAGAGCCAAAGATGTTTTTCAAAAAACCAAAGAATATATAGACCAAGGCCGAGATGCTATTGTTTCCAGAGTTTTTAATAGGGATCAATTTGGTGACGTAGAATCGGGTATAACTTCTCCTGAATCTGCTACTGATATACAAGCTCAATTGAATGCGATGACTGATGACTCTAAAGATGGCAGTCAAAAGCAAGCAGTATGGGTTGCAGGTAATGCTCCTACACAGGGCGCAACTAGGGACGGAAAAGTACAAACGGTTGTTGTTAATGGGTTTGAAACTTTTACCGCATTTATTCCTGGGCGTGGGACTATTCTCAGCCGTAATAAAAGTCTTGTCGAAGCAGTAATAAGAGATGGCGCAAGTGAGAACTCTTTAAAAGAAGCTTTGGGATATAGTGCCGTTAAAGATGTAATGGAACCTCAAGATGCCGTAGTTCGAGTTCTTAACAAAGATAATAACGTTGTTTCAGAAGAAGTTAGTACCGATGAAAACCTTCCTAATGCAATGGTAGCAGCTGAAAAATTAAAGCCTAATGACGGCACAATAAATGTAATTACATTAGACCAAGCATTAGAAGATAGAAAGCGAAAGTTTGATTCGGAACCCCAAGACATGGCTGATTTTTCAGACACTTTTGTGGAGGGTGAGGGGTTCTATGAGGGACAAGATGTTGATCGCGAATCGAGGCCAAAACGACCACCTCCTTCTAATGTAAAACTAGAAGCAGTTAGTGCTATTGCAGATTTAAGAGCAAAAGATGTTAGGCTACGGCAAGATCCAAATCAGGTTGATGAAAATAGAGACACTGTTGCCTCTCAAGATTTAAGAGAACTTAGGCTTCAACTTGAAGAAATTTTTGAAGTAGACCCTGAATTACGGCAACAGTTTATAGATGCAGATCAGCAGATGCGTGGGGTATTAGATACTTCAAGTGATGTTGTGGCAGGAACAGTTGCACAAGAAACACCAACAACATCTTTAGGAGAAGTGTTAGGGCCTGATCAACAGGATGTTTCTCTTACTGATGTAGCATTAGCTGAAGAACAGCTTTCTGGCACGTATCAACCAAAACCAGAAGGGCAACAGATTTTTCCTAATGAAGCCACTACTAGAGAAGCTTTTAAGCTAGAGTTTCCCGATACTGATTTTGAAAACTCAGAAGCTCGTTTTTATAACGAAGCTCTTTTAAAGCAAGCTATACAAGCTAAACAGCGGTATCGAGATTCAACGATTGAGGTCAGAAAAACTCAAGATGAACGCTATGCAGTCTTTCGTATTTTTCCTGAATCAGAACAAACGTATACTTTACAGGATAAGTTTAATTTAATTGAGCTTCCAGATGGGACTAAAGTTGAAGAAGCTCAGTTCCCTTTGGCTGAATTTTTAGAGCGATCTGTAGAGCAAGCTTCTAAAAGCCCTAAATTTTCTGTGGCTTCTGGTTTAAAAATTACCACTCCAAAAGGAAAAGAACTTGAAGTTAATCCAGTAGATATTCTCAATATGGGGAGGAGAATCCTACAAGCTGAGAACAAAATGTTCTTTGCAGAAAGTTTAAGTAGACGAGCAAGCTCAAGAGAAGCGTTGTTAGAAGCATTCGGCACTCTTTTAGAAAATGATTATGATGTAAGCATTAAACTAGGAGCTTTAAACAATTCTTACAAATCTATTAGTGGGCTTAATGATTTAACTCTTATATCGAATAATCTTACTGTAGCGATTATTAATGGCAAACCTTTAACGTTTAGGCAACTTTTTGCTAATGAACATAATGATCTTTTTCAACGTGACGCTAAAGGACAAATACTAAAAAACGAAGAAGGGCAGCCTATATTAAATGAGGCTAATGTTGCAAGGGTAGGCGACTTTAAATATTTTGAACCGCAAGACGAAGTAAAAGAAATAACAGGGCAATCTGAAGCTGAAGATATGGCGCAGACTACCTCTAGGGTAGTAGGTGACAATAGGTTAGATCCAACTGAAGTAAAAGTAGATGCGAGGGTATCTTTAGGTTTATTAGATATAAGTCAGATTCCAGAGTCTGAACGCTATAAACCAACTGCCGCTGCTCTTGCTGCAGCAGGAGTTCAGAGTGGAGAAGCTATAATTTATGTTCCCTTAGAAGATAAACAGGGAAATCCTATCTTTGCTACAGATGACGATGGTAATCCTCTTGTTGATAAAACAACAGGAGAAAGATTAAACCGTCTTATCTATGTTCCAGCGGTTGTTGAAAATAATGTAGTTCAAGGGTTTGTTGGTTATAGGTACAGGAATAATCCAGATGGGACAAAGACACCTATTACGGATAAAAAAGGCAAATTAATACCTTCAGAGTTACAAGATCCTGTGTTTGATGAAGATGGTAATATTAAATACAACTTTGCAGTAACTGATACACGGCCTTTAACTCGATTAAATATAGAAGAATCTGCTCAAGGGCCTTACTTAGTAGTAGGGGAAGCAGGAACAGTTGAGTATACCCCACCCCAACGAGAAACTATTCGTACTGATTTAGCTGGAAATCAAGTTGTACAATTACAGTTACCTATGGGACAAGGCGTTGGGTTTGGTACTGCTCCCCCTTTATCACAAGCTGGAACAACTGCACCTCAAACTGAAGCTGCACCTCAAGCTGAAGCTACTGGACAAATTGAACTTGACTTTAATCAACTAAGAGAACAGGTTACTAGAAGGGCCTCTCGACAAAAAATCCTTACTGATCAGGCTAAAGGCCCAGGTGTAACTAAACAACAAGCTGACGAAATCGTTGCAAATAAGCAAGAGAAAACTGAGTATTTTGATTACTCTGATGTTTCAGCTACTGCTGGACAATCTGTTTTTGAGGAAGGAGTTGCAGCAGGATTAGAGGTACAAGATGGGCAACTTATGTTGCCTAAGAACTATGGTATTTCTAATCCTGTAGTTGTTTCTTTTATCGATGCAGCTTTAAAACTGGCTAAGTTAGATGCACCTCCAATAATTCTTTCTAGTGAGTTGATTACAAATTTAGACAACGCAGGGTTTTTAGAAGAGTACCTTTCTGAAAAAGACGCTGCTATTGCTAGAGAATTTGTTCAGCAGCCAAATGTTTTTGGTAAGCATATTCCAAGTCATAGAAAGAATGGACGCTCTATTCTACTTATAGACTCTAGTTTAAATCCTTTAGCTCAAGGTAAAACTATCGCCCATGAAATAGGTCATGCATTGTACGCAAAGTTAAAAGATTCAATGCTATCAAATGTAGCAATTAAAGAGCGATTGCAAAAAGCGTTTGAAAATTCTCCTAAGTATAGAAGTTATATGGATGCTGGTAATAATAATGCAAATAGTGCTTTTAACGAATTTTTTGCTGATGAGTTTGCTAAACGTACTTCACAATCGTTTTTAGATAAACAATCTAAGAACTTAGTTGAGTCTTCTTTTAAAAAGTTTGTTAAAGAAATGAAACAATACTGGAGAGAAACCAGTAAGAACTTTAGGAGGCGGCTTGATGCCCCTATGGATGAAACGTTCCAAACATTTTTTGATAGCGTTATGGAAAGTAGAAACAATAGCGAACAAGTACGTCCTGATATGTCGGCTCAAAAAGAAATTTTTAGGGAGGTAACAGATAAAGTAACGCGTGATGGTGGGCCTGAATTACGCGCAACGGTTAATAAGTTAAGGCAAGCAATTAGAAACGTTATTAACGGTAGGCCAGCCAAAGCTGTGTATGAAATTTTATTTAGCGCAGATAGTTATTTGCGTAAAGTAGCTACGCCTTTTATAGCAGACATGTTTTATGTTCGGGCGCAACAAGCGCAAACAGAAAGAGATCCTAATGTAGCAACTATTTTAGGTTATGTTCCTTCCGTGGGAAGGGCAAGACAGCGTTTAGAGAATTTGTTTCTTAAAATAGTAGGTGATGCAGCTAGTCCTGAAGTTATTGCAGCCCTTAATGAAGCGCATAGAAATGTTCCAACGGATCAATTAAACCCAGATATTCCACTTGCTGTAGAAGTTCGGAAATTTTATGACGAAGTTTACGAGACTTATATAAAAGATAGTAACGCGAAGATAGGCAAACGAAAAAACTATGTTCCTGTTATGTTAGACCTAGAAGCTATTGCTCAGCATAAAGATGCTTTTATTGATTTAATACTAACGGAAAGTAATCAGTTAGAGGATGATATAGCTAGAGCGAATGTAACAAAAGCAGTTATTGATATAATTGAAAAAACAGATTCAAACTTAGATTTTTTAAGTTCTCCTATTTGGGACCCTAACCCCCAAAGTGGTCGTGCTAAAGCAAGAAAATTAACTAGCGAAGTTGATCCAGTTATTTTGTTAGAGAAAGGTTTCTTACGTAAGCCAGAAGAAGGTTTGGCAGAATACATTAATGGAATAACGAAACGAGTAGAGTGGGATCGACATACTAAAGATAGTAAAGGTAGGGATATGTTAGGCCCTGCTTTAGCACAGTTACCTCCAGACCGTAAACAAAAAGCCCAACAGATTATTGAAACTTATTTAGGTTTTCAAAAAGCTCCATTAAGTCCTTTTTGGCGAGATGTTAATTCATGGGCGCAAGTTGTTCAGTTCTACACTATTTTACCTTTTGTAACATTAGCTAGTTTAACTGAGTTAGCTGGGCCGTTGATTAATTCAAAAGATTTTAATGGGCTCATAGACGGCCTTAAAACTATAAAGAATAGTATTAAAGACTACAAAGAAGCGGAGTTATTTGCTAGAGACTTAGGAGTTATTGGCCCTGAAACAGTAGCGACTGTTTTTTTAACTGAATCAGAACGACAGTTTATGACTCCTAAAGCAAGAAAATCTTCTGATTTATTTTTTAAGTATACGGGTTTAAATTTCTTTACCCATTTTACTCGTATATTTGCTTCTCAAATGGGAATAAATTTTATAATTAGACATGCTGACCCAGCATCTACTGATCCTAAATCGGCTCGTTACTTAGATGAGTTAGGTTTAACTGCGACTGAAGTGTTAACTTGGACTCGTAGTAATAGAGATATGACAACCCCTGTAGGTAAGAAAGTACAGGCTGGTTTAACTCGTTTTGTAGAAAGTTCTATACTTAGACCTAATTCAGCTGAGCGTCCTATCTGGGCATCTGATCCTAGGTATGCTGTTATTTGGCAGCTGAAATCTTTTTTCTGGTCTTTCGGAAAAGTAATTAGCGCAGGAGTTTTACGTGAATCAAGGACACGATTAAAAGAAGGAGAAAGTATTGTTGATGGGATAACAGACACCGCTGCTTTATTAGCTTTGGCAGCAATAGCCCTATTCCCTTTAACTATGCTTGGGCTTGAATTACGTGAGTATGCTAAGAATGGATTAGCTTGGTTGTTACCAGGGCTTGAGCCTTCCGCTAGGTATTTTAGATCAGATCGTATGGATTGGTCTGATTATATGTCAGAAATTGTGGATAGGTCAGGAGTGTACGGCCCGTTTACACTTGTACTTATGATGCAACAAGCTAGTGATTGGGGGCGTTTTCCTTTGTCTCCTGCGCTTGGTCCAACTGCAGAAACAATTGAGACTGTTTTTAGAAACGGTTTTGATGTAGGAAAAACTTTAGAACAAAGACTAATACCTATCTATAATCAACTTTAGGGTATACAGGAACAGAACATGGCATATTCAAATACATTAAATTTAGTCACGGGTGATACGTTACCTGAGTTGACGTTTACCCTGAAAGACTCTACTGCAGCAGCAACAGGGCAAACATTAGATTCTAGCGACAGTGACACTTGGGCAGCGATTGGTTTGTCTGGTGCAACTGTTAGGCTACGAATTAGAGAAGTAGGTACAACCACGGTGCTATCTACTTTGACATGTACAATAAGCAATGCGTCTGGAGGGCAAGTAACCACTAACTTCCCTGCTGGCACACTGACAAAGGAAGGCACATTTGAAGGAGAATTAGAGATTACTTTTTCAAATGGTGGCATCCATACGGTATATGATCTTGTTAAATTAAAGGTTAGGAGCGATTTCGATTGACCGCTAAGGTAACAATTACCTTTCAAGATATTAAGGCAGAGATTACTTATGCTCAGCCACGGGCTTTATTGGCCTATCAAAACATACAAATGGCTGATGTTCGGCTTGCTCCAAACTCTTTAAATCAATATTTTACTGATTCGTTTGGTTTTAGTGATGCCCCTGCCTTTACATACAGTAAAGCAGTTACGGATAGCGTAGGTATAACTGATGCTCCTGTTATTACTGTGGGTAAAGCACTAGCTGATTCAGTTAGTATGGGTGATTCTTTTAGTTCATTGCTAAGTATTCTTAGAACGTTTAATGATTCCGTTAGCGTAGGTGATAGCATTTCACCCTTGTTAAACATAGGTTTACCGCTTACTGATGCGTTTACTGTAGATGAAGTGTTTGATAGCCAAACGGTGCAATCCATTACCAAAGGCAATGTGGTAGGAATTAGCGACGTTTTAACAACTGCAGTTGGCAAAGCACTAGCTGATTCAGCTAGTATATCGGATCAATTATCTTTTAATTATGGGCAAAATTCATTAGCTGATAGTGTTTCTGTAGCAGAATCACTGTCAATTAATTATGTAAGTGGTACTCTTTCTCTTTTAAATAACTCAACCATGAACACGGCAACGTTTAATGGCTAGGAGCAAACAATGATTTCAGATGATTTAAAAATGAAAGGCCGATTAATTATTCGTTTGAATGATGAGATCGTCCAAGAAGTTGATAACCTAGTGGTTACAGCTGGTAAAGGCTACGTTGCTTCTCGTATGAAAGATACGTCTGCAACGGCTATGAGTCACATGGCGGTAGGCACAAACAATACGGCAGCTGCAGCAGGTCAAACTGCATTAAGTGCAGAAGCAGCTAGAGTTGGCTTGACTAGCACCACTGTTAACACAGGGGCTGGCACAGTAACTTATGTAGCTACCTTTGGTGCTGGCACAGGTACAGGTGCTTTGGTAGAAGCAGGTATATTAAATGCTTCTTCTAGTGGCACAATGCTATGTAGAACCGTGTATACA
>MDTB01061033.1_pt1 | contig 11345 bp, 9 predicted proteins | sample 811161 | NCBI WGS metagenome assembly MDTB01 (sample SAMN05326650, study PRJNA326480) | marine metagenome | isolation source: seawater | place: Mediterranean Sea | collected 2009
AAATGGACGGATCATATCTAATAGGCTTTGATACCTCGCAAGAATAGCGTACCACTGTAAGCTTTGTTTCTCTTAGGTTTTTTGAAACGAAGTGGGGGGTAGAGTTCGATGCCTATAACGGGAGGTTCGAAGCCTTACCCATGTGCCAAAACACTCCTGACTTTCAATGATATCAATAACTTAGCATATTTTTTGATAAGGTAAAACTCCTTATTTTGGATAACAGTTTGGTTGACAACCCCGGTCCACGGTCCGTGGACCATTGTCTTTGCAAAACAACGGAGCGTTTTAACTACTGCCTCCAATAAGCTCAGTATTTTAATTTACCTTTTTATTTTTTATACATAATGGGTAAACAAAATAGATTTTTTTTTTGCTTGATTATTTACGAAACGGAATTGCTCCTATGCAAATCTATCTTCTGCTGCCAGAGGTGTGCAAAATTCGAGAGCTTAGCATCTATATGAGTTACTGTATCGTATTTTATGTTATTCTTTTGGTCCTCTTTTAAAAAAAGCATTGCTGCCCCAATCGTTGTCCCAGTAATACTTTTTGAAAGTAAAATCTCTGATTTAGTTATTACTGATAACATATTGATGTATTGTCGGTTTTTAGCGAAAGGACCCTCAACAATTATTTTGCCTTCGTGACCTACTAGATTGAGACATTCTCGGGTCATCATTGCTAAATAACAACACACTACCAGATTACGTAACCCAGACCCCAGTCCCGGTATATATGGGGTCCAGTTTTGCTTGCAACTTTGAAAAGGCCCTACATCATTTACAATTGATGGAAGTAAAATCAAATTATCTTTGAGCATTTGTCGCATATCTTTTTGATTTGGAATTCCGCTTCCAGCCTCAATCTCATATTCCCTTCCGCCCATGAACCTTGCTGAGGGTGTCTCTTGTCCAAGAAGATTAACATTTAGCAACGTATCTCGCGTCTGGTCTAGCTCAATTTTATTACCATTAATAGATAAAACGATTACCCATGTCCCAGTAGAGATTACGGAAAAGGGGGTTTTTTGACTTAAGAGATGGGGAACTAGGGATGCATTGCTATCATGTATACCTACGCTAACAGGTAACCTTGAAACTCCTATTCTTCGTGATACTTTTTCGGTCAAATTACCAATTATTTCATTTGGTTTTTTGGGAAATGGAATCTTCCCTTGAATTTTGAGTTTATTCACTAAATTGGAAAAGTTATTTTTTCTTGGTGACCATAAATCTGAATGGCAGCCAAGGCTGGTAAAATCTGTTGCAAAGTTTCCTGTTAATTTCCATCCCCAAAATTGAGGATAAGTAACAATATATAACAATCTTTCTCGGAGGGCGGGAACTTGGTCAAATTGACAATATAACTGCGAGCCAATATTTAACCCCCCGGCTAGATGAGGAGAGCCAGTTTCTTCAAAATTGGGGCGTATTTTACTATACTCTGCTGCAATAGCATCTATTGCAGGATCTTCATAATCTATAGGCTCAGCGTAAGTTCCATCTTCCATAATTAAAACAGCTGCTGCACCGTGAGTTGTAACACTTATTCCATTTATCTCAAATTTTGAGCTTAATTCTTTTAATGATTTACAAATAAAATCCCAAATAGATTCAGTGTTAAATGTCAAGAAATGCCCAGACTGAATTGAAATATTTGGAATAGAAAGGACATGTTTTTCCTCAAATAATTCCAATTCAACAAGAGCAACTTTCACGTTAGTCTTGCCAACATCGATAACTGCGATATGTTTCATTTCATATGAAAGACCATCTCGAGAGGTTTGGTGATAGGCTCGTTCGTTTTGTCAGTATCCATAATATCTGCCATGTGAGACCACCATTTTTTCATTATTAATTCACTTCTTAATTGGTCCATTTTATGATCTTCTTCCCGCCACATTACAGCAAACAAAAAATTAGTATCTTGATCTAAGAAAATTGAATAGTCTCTTACCCCTGCTTTAACAAGGAGTTCTGACAATTCTGACCATATTTCGTCGTGTCGCTTTTTATATTCATCCTTCATTCCTGGATAAAGCTTCATTTTAAAAGCAATTTTTTCCACTATTTTCTCCAAAATTCCCATATTTGGGGAATAGCTATAACCAAGATCAATAAAGTGCCAATGAATATAGACATTACAATTCCTGGCACATTCAGTAATCCCAATCCAAAAGTTACAAGCCCCATAAGAAAGGCAGCAATTACAACACCAATAATACTGCCAAACCCACCTAGAATATTTACACCCCCTAGCACTACCATCGTTACAATTTCAAGCTCCATTCCAAAAGCAATAGATGGTCTGGTTGAGCCTAACCGAGATGTTAGACATATCGCGGCAATGCCTGACATTAATCCGGTGAGCAAAAACAATAAAAATTTTACTCTATGTACATTAATCCCAGAGAAAAACGCTCCAGTTTGGTTATTTCCGATGGCATAAACTGTTCTACCAAAATTAGTCCGATGTAACAAAATCGCAAACACAAAAGCAGTGAATGCAAATAGCACAAATTCAAAACTAATTACCCAAAATACATATCCTTGCCCGAAGAAAGCAAATTCTTCAGGATAGCCCCGATAGGCCTTATCTCCTAATACAATGTAGCTGATGCCTCGAAATAAGCTCATTGTACCAATGGTTACCACAATTGACGCTAAGCCAAATCTTGTTACTAAAAAGCCGTTGAACGCACCGCAAGCCAAACCAACACTTATGCCGATCAAAACTAAGGTAGCTGTTGAAACATCAAATTGTGCAGCAGCTCCCATCGCTGTTGATGCAAGTGCAATGATTGAGGCAACGCTTAAATCGATTTCTCCAGCGATAATCAAAAGCGCCATTGCAAAGGCTATCATTGCTTTTTCAGTAAAGTTAAAAGTGGCATCGCTTAAATTCCAAGCATTAAGAAAATAAGGTGAGGCAAAGGAATTACCAATAAAAATTGCGATAGCTATGAAAAACAAAAGCATTTCCCAACTTTTTAATTTACTCAAAAATGGATCGCGCAACCGGAAAGGAATTTCTCTGAAATCTGACATCTTTCACTCTTCCTGTTTGAGAATATTTCGCCCTTTTCGAGCGTTACTTTTTGTGTTCAAAATCACCGCTGTAACGATTGCACTGCCAGAAATTGCCATTTGCCAAAACGGGCTTATATTAATAACGGGCAACGCATTTTTAATAATACCTAGGAAAAGAGCTCCCTGCACAGCACCTATAAGAGAGCCTACGCCTCCCATAATAGCTATTCCGCCTATTACGCAAGCTGCTACAACGTCTAATTCGAACCCAATAGCAATGTCTACATAAGCGACCGAGTATCTTGATACCCACAAATAGCCAACTAAACCAGAAAGTCCACCTGAAAGAACAAAGGCAAAAAACTGAGTCCTACCAACATTTAACCCAGCATATACAGATGCATGTGGATTACCTCCAACAGCATAGAAAGCCCGCCCAAGAGGTAATCTTGAAAGTAAAAAAGAAAAAAGGATAATTACAATGATTGCTGTCCATGACAGCGTTGGCAAATTCAAAAACTCATACCGTGGGAAAGCTTTAAAGCCATCTGACATTTCATGTGCATTTACCCATTTTCCCTCGGATATCACAAAAATTAATCCTCGATAAATTGTCATAGTGCCAAGGGTGACTACAATCGGGGGTATTCTTATAATCCAAACGAAGAAACCATTTATAGCACCTAACAATAATCCTGTCATAATTGAAGTAAGAATAATAAATATTATAGGTAACTCAGGAAAAACTACGTTTACCATTGCACATATCATTCCGGTAAGCGCAAGAATAGCCGCAACAGATAAATCAATGCATCGTGTCAGGATTACGATCATTTGAGCAATAGCTAATATCATCAATGGCGCTGAGTCATTAAAAACTGCAAGGAGATTTTCGGGTTTAATAAATGCTGGAAACCGGAGGGAAATAATTAAAATCATAGAGACAATAACAAATAAAAGTACAATTTCTCTAGATACAGAAAGATTCTTCATCTATCGCTCCATCAACCCAGCCGCATGTTTTATTAGAAGTTCAGGAGTAGCATTTTTAGTTTCATGTTCACTTACAATTCTGCCATCTCTCATTACAATTATACGGTCAGACATTCCAAGGATTTCAGGTATTTCAGAACTCACCATTATCACGGCAAGTCCATTAGCTGCTAAATCCCCCATGAATTTATGCACTGCAGCCTTCGAGCCAATATCCACCCCCTTAGTAGGCTCATCTAAAATAATAATTCTTGGTTTTGTGGCAAGCCATTTTGCAATTACGACTTTTTGCTGATTACCACCAGACAAATTTTCAACTTTTGTATCTAAAGAGGCAGCACGTAATTCTAGCTTTTGGGTAAATTCTCTAGATAGTTGGAATTCCTCAGCCTCACGCAAAAACCCTATTTTCGAAACAGCTGTCAGTGAAGGCAGCGTAATATTTTGATAGATAGGCAACGGTTTAACAGTGCCTTGTCGGCCTCTATCCTCGGGCACGTAAACAATGCCCTGTTGAACTGCTTTTGAAGGTGAATTAACTTTAATTTTGTCTCCCTCGATCACAAGCTGCCCCGAATGTGCCTTCGTAATGCCAAATAATGCCTGCATTAATTCTGATCGGCCGGCGCCTACGAGACCATAAAATCCAAGGATTTCTCCTTGTTTAAGCGTAAAATTGATATCCGCAAATTCAGTGAGGTGGGAAAAGTTAGATACTGAAAGAACCTCGCGTCCCAATTTTGCCTGTCTCTCTGGAAAAATCTGATCAACAGAGCGCCCCACCATTAACGATACAAGTTCATCTTGAGAGGTGTCTTTTATATTTCCTTCTGAGATGAATTCTCCATCTCGAAAAACGGTAAACTGGTTTGCTATTTGAAAAATTTCATCGAATTTATGACTAATGAATAAAATTGCTTTTCCCTGTTTTTTAAGCTTCTCTACAAGCACAAAAATTTCTTGAATTTCTTTGAAAGAAAGCGAAGCTGTAGGCTCATCCATAATTACAATTTTAGCATCAACTGATAATGCTCTTGCAATTGCAACAAGGTGCCTCGATGCAATTCCAAGGTCCTTTAGTAATGCGTTAGGGTTAATATTCGCACTGATGCTCTGAAGAATTTCTGCTGCTTTTTTTAATTGTTTTCCTAAATCGATAAATCCAAACCTATTGGTAGGTGCATTTCCAAGAAAAATGTTTTCTGCAACCGTTAATTCATCAAATAGGACTGTTTCTTGATGAATGGCGGTAATTCCCATTTTCAAAGCATCAAAAGCAGAATGGAACCGAACTGGTGTCCCATTTAATATAATTTCGCCTGAATCTGGTTGATATATACCTGTTAGGATTTTTACTATGGTAGATTTACCAGCGCCATTTTCTCCTATAAGGGCCGTTACATTTCCACTTCGGAGATTTAGCTTTGCGTCAGATAACGCCTGAACACCGGGAAAAGACTTGTTTATCTTACTAAGAGATAAGAGGCAATTATCAGCACTCGCATTATTATTTTCATACATTGTTCAATGATAAGATGGAATGGTCTAAATAAAAAGACCATTCCACAACTACTATATTTTTTAGAAAATAGATTTAAATTGGTCGATGTTAGATGAATCATACGTGAAAGGGTCTGACATTGCCGCTTCGCTATTATCATCTAATTCTGCCGAACCCATACGGCCCATATCAACAGAAGCGCCAGGGCCTACCTCCGCACCTTTTGCTATATTGTGAGCAAGCATAGCAGCAGAATAACCAAGGTCAATTGGGTTCCAAATTGCGAATGATTTAGTGGCACCAGAGTCTACAGCACCAGCCATTTCAGACGGTAATCCTAAACCTGTGACATTCACCTCACCAATCTTACCGGCGTCTGTTACGGCTTGTGATGCCGCTAAAATACCTACGGTAGTTGGAGCAATAATTGCTTTTAGATTTGGATAACTAGACATAAGGCCTTGAGCTTCGCGGTAGGATTTATCTGATAAATCATCGCCATATACGGTTGCTACCAAATTTACACCAGAATAATTAGGTAATACTTTTTTTGCTTCTTCAATCCAAATATTCTGATTTGTCGCTGTTGCAGAGGCAGATAGTATTGCTACGTCACCACCGTTAGGCATATGGTCTGCGGCTAATTTGATAATTGTATTTCCAATTAGCGCATTTGATGACGGGTTTAAATGCATTTGTCGCCCATCAGCTGCAACTCCTGAATCCCACGAAATGACAGTAATACCTCTGCTCATTGCTTTCTTTAGAGATGGTACAAGTGCATCAGGATCATTCGCTGAAATCGCAATTGCATCAACTCCTTGCGCGATAAGACTGTTTATTACTTCAATCTGCCCTTCAGCAGTTGTATCAGTTGGGCCTGTATAAATGATTTTTACACCGCCAAGTTCATCTGCGGCTTGTTCTGCACCTTTTGCAGCTGCTTCAAAAAATCCTATGCCAAGTGCTTTCACAACAAGTGCAATTTTCATATCATCAGCCGAAGCAACTGAAAACGAACTTGTTATTGCTATAATGCTTACAGCAAACGTCTTTAATAAGAATCTCATATTTTACTCCCTAGTGTTATTTTGTTATGCTTAAAAGGAACTTTTTCCTTTTCTGAGGTGTCAGGAGACACCACGATCAGGTTCACATCCGAATCCTCGATTATTTTTGCTGATGTGTCTGAAATTTCGTCGTCTGTAATGATTGTTTTAATTCTATCCAACGGGCACAACAGAAGGCTAGACTTTTGGTCAAATTTTGTACTATCTGCCAAAACTATTAATTCATCTGCCTGTCCCATGAGACGCGTTTCTGCTTGAATAATTAATGGATCTTTTTCCATTAATCCCATTGGCCCAAGGCCTTGCGCACCCATAAACATTTTATGCGCATAAAACTTTGAGGATACATCGTTATCATAAGGAGAAATAATAATGTTTTTGTCTCGATAAAACGTGCCGCCCGATATTAGAATCACGTTTTTTGAAAAATGAATTAAATGTTCTGCTATCGGAAATGAATTTGTCAAAATTTGAAGCTTCATGGCAAGAAGATAATGCACCATTTGGTAGGTAGTGGTTCCACCATTTATTATTATGTCCTCGCCATTTTCGCATAACTCACATGCTTTTCTCGCAATAGCTTTTTTGTGATGAACTCGGATTTGCTCGTTGATAGAAAAGTTTCTGCCAGCAAGCTCCATAAAATTTGGTGGATTAATAGCTTCAACACCGCCCCTAACGCGTGTTAATTTTTTTTCTAAATGGAGTGTTGCAATATCTCTTCGTATAGTAGCAGCTGATGCTCTAGTTAATTCACATATATCCATAACAGTTAGCACAGGTTTTTGCTGAACAGATAATAGGATTAAATTATGTCTTTCTAATTCGTGCATACTTTGTAATCTCCTATTTATAGTGGGACTTAAACCTTAATATTTGTCAATGACAAATTAATTATTTTCAATCATTTTCAATCAATATTTATAATTTCTTGATTTTTTTTGAAAGTTTCTGGTTTAATGATTGTGAACTTTAGTGCGAAAAAATAGAAAATAGCTGGTAAGTTAGGAGAGCGTTTAAATGGTAACCTTGGCAGATAGCCTAATTATTGAAAATAATTGGAAAAGTGAAATTGCAGAAAATATGACAGAGGCTGAACTTTTGTTATATCGGTCAAACATTTTGGGCGCTGACAAACGGGTTACGAATTTTGGTGGGGGCAATACATCCGCAAAAATTAATGAAAAAGATCCGCTTACTGGAAAAGAGGCCCTAATTTTATGGGTTAAAGGCTCTGGAGGTGATATTGGGTCAATCAAAATGGATGGTTTTTCAACGTTATACATGGATAAACTTCAATCCCTTAAAACCTTATATAGAGGAATAGAACATGAAGATGAAATGGTCTCCTATTTGCCTCATTGCACATTTAACTTAAACACAAAAGCCGCTTCAATAGATACACCGCTTCATGCTTATGTGCCGAAAACCCATGTTGATCATGTTCATGCTGACTCTATCATTGCTATTGCAGCATCAATAAATTCAAAAGAATTATGTGATAAAATATTCTCCAATTCAATTGGATGGCTACCGTGGCGGCGGCCTGGCTTTGAATTAGGTTTATGGTTAGAAAAGTTCTGTATTGAGAATCCAAATGCCAACGGGGTAGTTTTGGAAAGTCATGGGCTTTTTACTTGGGCAGATGATGCAAAGTCTTGCTATGACCTCACCGTTGATACGATTAACAAGGCCACATCATGGATCTCTGAAAATAGTCAGAGTAAAAAGCCTTTCAATGGTGCTAAATTAGATAAACTTCCTTCAGCGGAGCGGTCGCAAATAGCCCATGATCTTATGCTATCTATTAGGAAAGTTATTTGTGATAAGCAGCGCATGGTGGGTCATTTCGATAATAGTGATAGTGTATTAGAATTCGTAAACTCTCTCCAGTTCAATGAGTTGGCAAATCTTGGAACATCATGTCCAGACCATTTCTTGCGAACAAAAATCTGCCCACTCGTCATTGATTTAGACTTTCAATCCCTTACAGAAGAAGAAAGTGAACAGAAACTTGAATCTCTTATTAAAGATTATAGAGAACAGTATGAGTCTTATTATAATAGATGTAAGCGAGAAGACTCACCAAAGATAAGAGACTCTAATCCAGTGATTTATCTAATCCCAAGAGTTGGTATGATAAGTTTTGCAAAAGATAAAGCAACTGCGCGTATTTCGTCCGAATTTTACATAAACGCAATAAATGTTATGCGAGGCTCTTGTTTGGTAAGCACCTATTTCGGGCTTCCTGAACAAGAAGCCTTTGATATTGAATATTGGCAGTTAGAAGAAAATAAATTGCGCAGACTTCCTGCTGCAAAACAATTTGATGGCAAAACTGCGTTCATAACTGGTGCAGCAGGGGGCATTGGTTCGGCAACAGCTGAAAAATTTCTAAAATGTGGTGCTAATGTGGTTTTGTCTGACATTGATGCTGACGCTCTTAGCCAGTTATATGATGAATTGATTAAAAAGTATAGCGCTGATTTTGTGCATCAAATCCAAATGGATGTAACCAATGAAGAATCTGTCATAAATGCCTTTCATAAGGCGGTGGTAGAATTTGGAGGTGTTGATATATTAATATCAAACGCCGGAATTGCCTCTTCTGCACCTATAGAGGACACCTCTCTCAACCTTTGGAATAAAAATATATCTATCTTAAGTACGGGGTATTTTTTGGTAAGCAGAGAAGCATTCAAAATTATGAAGAAGCAAGATATTGGTGGTTCAATTGTTTTTGTGGCCTCAAAAAACGGCCTTGCGGCTTCTGCAAATGCATCTGCTTATTGCACTGCCAAAGCGTCCGAAATTCATTTAGCAAGATGTTTGGCATTAGAGGGCGCCGAGCGAGGTATCAGAGTAAATGTCGTTAATCCAGATGCAGTCTTGCGAGGTTCAAAAATCTGGGAAGGCGAATGGCTTGAACAAAGAGCCGATACTTACAAAACAGATAAAGATGGACTAGAAGAGATGTACCGGCAGCGCTCATTGCTAAAACAGTCCGTTTTTCCAGAAGATATAGCAAACGCTATCAGTTTTCTGGCAGGAGAAGATGCATCTAAATCAACTGGCAACATAATCAACGTAGATGCAGGTAACGTCCAATCTTTCACGAGATAAATGGAGAATAAAAAATGTCTGACTTTGAAATAGCAAAAGCACAATTTGAAGCTTGGTCAATTGATGTTGAAAAAGCTATAAGGGATGTCTCGAAAATCTCTATCTCTGTTCATTGCTGGCAAGGCGATGATGTGGTTGGTTTTGAAGGGGCAACCAGCTTATCAGGTGGCGGAATTCAGGCAACGGGAAATTATCCAGGGCGAGCAAGAACACCAGATGAACTTCGGTCAGACCTGGAATTTAGTTATCGAAATATTCCAGGAAATCATAGGTTGAACCTCCATGCGATGTATCTTGATTCTGATACTAATCCTGACCGAGATGAAATTGAGTTTAGTCATTTTAGTTCATGGGCCGATTGGGCTCAAACTCAAAAAATAGGAATAGATTTTAATCCTACCTTTTTTTCCCATGAAAAGGCAGATGATAATTTAACTCTTAGCCACCCTGAACCTGGAATTAGAGAATTTTGGATTGAACACGGTAAACGCACGCGTGAAATTGCATCTGAATTTGGCAAGAAGCAGGGCTCGCCCTGCTATAATAACATTTGGGTGCCTGATGGTTATAAAGATAATCCGATAAATCGTATTACAGCACGCAAACGTCTGAAAGAATCACTTGACGCCGTTATAGATCATAAATTCGAACGCACACATCTATTAGATTCAGTGGAAAGTAAATTATTTGGGATTGGTGTAGAGGCTTGCACCATTGGAAGTCACGAATTTTATATGGGGTATGCTCATGAGAATAATATTGTGTTATGCATTGACACAGGTCATTTTCACCCTTCTGAAAATGTTTCAGATAAGTTATCTTCGTTAGAATTGTCTCTAGAAAATTTATTATTGCATGTTTCTAGGCCAATGCGCTGGGATAGTGATCACGTTATACTTCAAAATGACGACATTTTTGCGATAGCACATGAACTAGTAGCCTCTAATATACTCGATAAAACAGCAATAGGTCTCGACTTTTTCGATGCGACTATAAGCAGGACTGCAGCATGGGTCATTGGAACTAGAAATATGCAAAAAGCTCTTCTGAGGGCATTTTTAACACCTTTTAACATTTTGAATAAAGTTGAGATCGACTTAGATTTTTCAAAACGGTTTATGATTACTGAAGAAATAAAAGACCTCCCATATGGTCTTATATGGAATGAATTCTGCCTTCGAAATGATGTCCCTACAGGACAAAATTTAATATCAGTATTAGATAGTTATCAACAAAGCGTATCTGATAGATAGATGAAAAATTGTCTAAAGGTTGGGGTGGAAACCCAATCAAAAAAGGCTTCAAAGGCCCCTTTTTTCTATTAGTCAGAGATTTGGCTCCGGTTAATATCTCAAATTCCCAATTTTGTTGAAGCAGTGCTGAAGGTGGATTATTTTAATAGAAAGACGTAAACGGCGTTGTTTTTTTGTAAAAATATACCGGAGACCTTACCTACACCATAACTACAAAAAACTCCCGTTCTAAAGTATTAATAGTTTAGAAACAGTTACTTGTACCATGGTCCACGGACCCGGGATCTCGGAAAATGGCGCGCTCGAGAAGATTCGAACTCCTGACCCCTAGATTCGTAGTCTAGTGCTCTATCCATTTTCCCATGTAAGTACT
>MDTB01065996.1_pt1 | contig 11345 bp, 13 predicted proteins | sample 811161 | NCBI WGS metagenome assembly MDTB01 (sample SAMN05326650, study PRJNA326480) | marine metagenome | isolation source: seawater | place: Mediterranean Sea | collected 2009
AATGGTATCATTAGATTTTTTTTACAAAAAAATATCTTTGTATATATAATATGTCAATATAACTTACCAATAATGAGTGAACTTTTATACCTAAAAGATATACATGTTAAGGAATTCATAGAGAGACTATTTGTTGCATATAGGGAGTCTTTTTCGGATCCAAAAAAAATGCTTGATAATTTGTCTTTGGGCATAGCTCATCATAAAGTTTTACACCTAATATCACTGTATAATGGGATAACTATATCAAATTTACTCAAGAAACTTAAAATAACAAAACAGAGTCTTAATCGTGTATTAAAGGATTTAGATAAAAATAAATACATAATTTTTAAAAAAGATCAAAAAGATACTAGAATAAAACACATATTTTTAACTGAAATAGGGAATGATATTTATGAGAGGATTTTTGAGATACAAAAAAAAAGAATTTACAAAGTATTATTAAGCTCTACTTCAGAAGAGGTTACTTATTTTAATAAAATTTTAAAAAAATTAATTAATGAAAAAATTTAAAGCACATATTTTAGTGGTAGATGATGATGATAGAATTAGAGAACTTTTAAAAGAATATTTAACTGAGAAAAATTATTTAGTCTCTACTTCAAATAATGCTGAAAATGCGAAAAAAAAAATAGAACTTATAAAGTTTGATATAATAATACTTGATATAATGATGCCGGGTCAAAGTGGGTTGGACTTTACTTACAGTTTAAGAGAAAAAATTAATACGCCTATAATTCTTTTGACTGCAAAAAATGAACCAAACGAGAGAATTGAAGGATTAGAAAAAGGTGCTGATGATTATCTGCCAAAACCATTTGAGCCAAAAGAGTTAGTACTTAGAATACAAAATATTCTAAAGAAAACTGAAAAAAAAGCCCAGGTAAACGAAATTGAATTTAATGAAATTAATATTAATTTAAGAAAATTAGTAATAACTAAAAATAATGTTGCCTATAAAATAAATACTACAGAAAAAATCATTCTCGAAAAAATGATTAATTCACCTGGACAATCGTTTTCAAGAGAAGAAATAGGAAGACTAATAAAGTTGGATAAGGAAAGATCAATTGATGTAATTATTACAAGATTAAGAAAAAAAATTGAGGATGATCCTAAAAACCCAAAATATCTTCAAACAATCAGAGGAACTGGATACGTTCTTTGGATAGAATAAATGTTGAAAAATATATTACCTAAACGCCTTTTTTATCGTGGTCTACTAATAGTTGCAGCACCTGTAATTATTATGCAATTAACTATTTCTATAGTTTTTTTTGATAGTTTATGGATTAAAACTAATAATGGAATGACAAAAGCTTTGGTAGGTGAAGTCAATACATTTCTTAAAGCATATCAAGAAGAAGCTTATGACAGAGAATCGCTAATCGATGTTTTTCAAAAATATCTTGATTTTAGCATTTCATACGAAGATCAGAAAATTTTACCTAATGCAGTTCCAGAAAAATGGTACAGTCCAATTGATAGAAGTCTTAGAAGAGAGTTGAAAGCCAAAAAATTAAATTATTGGTTCGATACAAGATCATTTAAAAATTTAATTGATTTAAAAATAAAATTTTCTGACGGATATTTTCAATTTTATATTCCTAAGGATAGACTTACTAGCAGCTCTGCCAGATTATTTGCGTTATGGATAACACTGCCTGCTATATTTGTTATAGCTATAGCGATAATATTTTTAAAAAATCAGACTAGACCAATTGTTAAATTAGCTAAAGCTTCTGAACGATTTGGAAAAGGTGAAAATATTGATTATTTTAGGCCGTCGGGTGCACTTGAAATTAGGATGGCTGGTGATGAGTTTAATAAAATGCAAAAAAGAATACAAAGACATCTCAACCAAAGATCAGAGATGTTATCTGGTATCAGTCACGATCTTAGAACTCCACTTACTAGAATAAAACTTCAAATTTCTCTAATTAAAGATGAAAAAATTTCAGAAAAGATGTCTCAAGATGTAACTGAGATGGAAAAAATGCTAAATGAATATCTTCAATTTGCAAGTTCTAATTCAATAGAAAGTACTGAAACATTTAATTTCTCAGAATTGGTTAAAAAAATAATTATTAAATATGAAAATACAAATATTTCATCTGATGTTGAAAATAATATTTACTATGATGGTAGAAAAAATTTAATTCAAAGATGCTTAAATAACATAATTGATAATTCGATCAAATTTGGAAAATTGATAAGCATTTCTTTAAAAAAAAAGAATAATAATATTTTGATAACAATTGATGATAATGGACCCGGAATTCCTAAAGAGGAATTAGAAAATGTATTTAAACCTTTTTATAAAATTGATAAAGGGAGGGATATTTCGAAATCCAGTGTTGGTTTAGGGTTATCTATCGCTATGGATATAATAAAGTCCCATGGAGGAAGAATAAATTTAAAGAAATCTCCAGACGGTGGTTTAAGAGTAGAAATTAACTTACCTTTTTGATTTAATTTTTTTTTTTTGCAATAATGAAACTTTTTTTTCTAAATTTTGAACTCTTTTTTCTAAGATGTCTGTCTCTTCTTTTGTGGTAATATGCATTTTAAATACAATTTCATCTCTTTTAGTTTTTAGAATATTGATTATCTCTGAACTAAGATCTTTATAACTAATTATTCCTTGTTCAATTAGCTTTGTAAGTTTATCAAGTAAAAATTTAGATTTTGTCATATAATTAAATAATTATTATATTATATAGAATATAAATTAAATATGTTTATTAACAACTTTGACCCAGTGGCTTTTGAGATATTTAGTCTCCAAATAAGATGGTACTCACTGTCATATATTTTTGGGATATTACTGGGATGGGGATACTGCAAAAAAATTATAAATAACAAAAATTTTGAACAATTATTTGATGATTTGATTAGCAAAATAATACTTGGAATTATAATTGGGGGTAGATTAGGATATGTAATATTTTATAACCCAAAATACTATCTTGGAAATCCAATAGAAATTTTAAAATTTTGGAATGGTGGAATGTCTTTTCATGGTGGCTTAATAGGTATTATTATAGTGGCAATAATATTCGGCAAAAAAAAAAATCAAAATCCTTTTAAATTTTTAGACTTAATTGCAATTGCAGCTCCAATAGGGATTTTTTTTGGAAGAGTTGCTAATTTTATAAATTCTGAACTTTATGGTCGTGTCACAGATATTTATTGGTCTGTAATTTTTGTTAAAGTAGATAAGTTAGCAAGACATCCCTCACAATTATACGAAGCTTTTTTTGAAGGAATATTATTATTTATTTTGATGAATTATTTTTATAAAAAAAATTTTATTTTAAGTCCTGGGCTAATATCCTCTCTTTTTCTTATTTTTTATTCACTATTTAGATTCTTAATTGAATTTTTTAGACAACCAGATGAACAACTTGGATTTGTTATTTATAATTTGAGCATGGGACAAATTATAAGTATTTGTTCATTTTTGGTGGGATCTTGTTTATTTTTTAAAACTAAAAATGAAGTTAAATAACAAAAATATAGTACCTTTTGATCAGTTTATGTCGGAGATGCTTTATAATAAAAAAAAGGGTTATTATATGAGATCTAATCCTTTTGGGAAAAATGGTGATTTTACAACTGCACCAAATATATCAATAATGTTTTCAGAAATGATAGCGATATGGTGCGTGTCGTTTTGGAAAAGCTCAGGACAACCAAATAAAATTAATATTATTGAGTTAGGAGCAGGAAATGGAGAAATGATTTTCCAAATTATAAATATATTTAATAAATTTAATATAAAAGCAAAATTTTTTATAATAGAAAAAAGTAGTTATTTGAAAAAATTACAAAAAAAAAAATTAAAATCACATAATGTTAAATGGTTAAATTCTATATCAGATTTGAAATCAAAAAATAATATTTTTTTAGCCAATGAATTATTTGATGCATTGCCAGTTAAGCAATTTTTCAAAAAAGATAACTCATGGTTTGAACTGTATATAAAGAAAAATGCAAATGGTAAATATAGATATGTAAGCTATAAAATTGATATTAATAAGTTGGAGAAAAAATTTGATATTAAATTAAGTAAAAATCAAAAAATCGTAGAGTTTTCAATTCAAGCTTATAATTTCATATCTAAAATATCAAAAAAAATTAAAAATTCTAAGAGTGGTATGTTAATAATAGATTATGGTTCTACTAAAGAAAAAATGCAAAATTCTATTCAAGCAATTCATAATCACAAATATATAAATATACTAAAAAAACCTTATTTATCTGATATCTCGTATTGCCCTAACTTTAATCTATTAAAAAAAATTATAAAAAAAAATAAGCTTTTTGTTAATGGAATTACAAATCAAAAGCTTTTCCTTGAAAGAATGGGTATTGTAAATAGAGCTGAAATACTATCTAAAAATCTATCCTTTTCATCAAAAGCAAATATTTATTATAGACTTAACCGGCTAATAGATAAAAAATGTATGGGGGAACTATTTAAAGTTATGTTTGTTACAAAAAATAAAAAATTATTTAATTTAGGTTTCCAAAATGATTAAAAGTAAAAAACTTTCAAAATTTAAAGATATAAGTCATGCTTTTTTTGGAAAAAATGGAGGTTGTTCAACGGGTATATATAAAAGCCTAAATTGTGGAATTGGTTCAAATGATAAAAAAAATAATATTAAAAAAAATTTAAGTTTAGTATGTAAAAACATAAAGTGTAATAAAAAAAATTTAATTTTAATGCATCAGACTCATAGTAATAAATTTAAATTTATAAGTTCAAAAACAAATGAAAAATTAAAAAAAATTGATTGTGATGCATTAATAACAAATCTTAAAGGTAAATGCTTAGGTGTATTGACAGCTGACTGCGCGCCGATTTTGATATATGATAAAAAAATTAAAATGATAAGCGCAATTCATGCGGGTTGGAAAGGTGCTTATAATGATATTGTAAAAAAAGTACTAATTTATTTTAAAAAAAAAGGAAGTAATGTTAGTGATATAAACGCTGTAATTGGCCCAAGTATATCAACCGAGAGTTATGAAGTAAAAGAGGATTTTGTTAAAAAATTTCTTTTTAAAGATAAAAAAAATATTAAATTTTTTACTAAAAAAAATTTAAAAACATATTTTAGCCTAAATGCTTACATAAAATACGAAATAAGAAAACTAGGTATAAAAAATATTGAAATAATTAAAAAAGATACCTTTAACCCAAAAAATAATTTTTTTAGTGCTAGAAAATCTATACAAAATAAAGTAAATGATTACGGTAGAAACATTTCAGTAATTATGATTAATTAACGACTTTTAATGAAACTGCTCACAGGAAATAGTAACAAAAATTTAAGTTTAAAAATTTCTAAATTTTTAAAAAGTAGACTTGTAAACTCAAATATTAAAAAGTTTTCTGATGGAGAAATTTATATAGAAATAAATGAAAACATAAGAGGTAATAGTATTTTTATAATCCAGTCTATTTCTTCTCCTGCAAATGATAACTTGATGGAATTATTAATTTGTATCGATGCATTAAAAAGATCTTCGGCAAAAAATATTACCGCTGTAATACCTTATTTTGGTTATGCGCGACAAGATAGGAAAGTAGTTCCCAGAACATCTATTTCAGCTAAACTTGTTTCAAATCTTATAACTAAAGCAGGTGCTGATAGAGTTGTAACAGTTGATTTGCATGCTGGACAAATTCAAGGATTTTTTGACATACCAGTGGATAATTTATTTTCAACTCCAATTTTTGCAAGACACATAAAAAAAAATCTAAAAGGAAAAAATATGATTTGTGTTGCCCCAGATGTAGGTGGAACACAAAGAGCGAGGGCGCTAGGAAAAATTTTAGATATTGGTTTAGCAATTGTTGATAAAAGAAGACCTGCCCCAGGTAAATCTCAAGTTATGAATATAATAGGTAATGTTAAAAATAAAACATGCATTCTTGTAGATGATATAATTGACTCTGGTGGTACTATAGTAAATGCAGCAAGTGAACTAATAGCAAAAGGCGCTAGAGAAGTTCATGTCTATGTTACTCATGGTGTTTTAAGTGGATCAGCTGTAGATAAAATAAAAAAATCAAAAATAAAAAAATTAATAGTTACTGACACTATCAATAACCAAGAAAAAATAAAAAAAGTCAGAAATATTGAAGTTTTAACTATCTCTGGTCTAATGGGAGAAGCAATTAAACGCATATCTAATTCTACTTCGGTTTCAGATTTATTTAAATAATTTGCTTGAGTTATTAAATAACATAGGTTAAAAAACCGCTCTTATGAACTCTATAGAATTATCAACAAGAAATACAAAAACTAGAGGTGAGCTAAATTTATTAAGATTAGATGATAAAGTTCCAGGGATAGTTTATGGGGGATCTATAGAAAATAAAAAAATTTCAATTAATAAAAAAATATTAAAAGGCCTAATTGAGAAGGAAAATTTTTTATCAAATATATTAACTGTAAATATTGAAGGTAAGTCTGAAAATGTTCTCCCACGAGAGATTAAATATAATACTTTATCGGATGAACCAATACATATCGATTTTTTTAGAATTGTAAAAGGAGCAAACGTTATTTTAGAAATACCTGTCAAATTTATTAATCATGAAAAATCCCCTGGTTTAAAGAGAGGTGGTGTTCTTAATATAGTAAGAAGAAAAGTTGAGCTTAAGTGTCTTGCTGAAAATATTCCAAGTGAACTAGTTGTCGATCTTGAAAATGTAGAAATTGGAGAAAGTTTTAAGATCTCATCAATCAAGTTACCTGAAAAAGTGGTTCCAACAATTCAAGGAAGAGACTTTGTGATTGCAACTCTTGCTGCACCAACAGTTATTAAAGAGCCTGAAAAACCAGCAGAAGCAACCGAAGAAGGAAAAGAAGGTGAAGATGCTGCTCCAGAAGCTGAAGCTAAGGCTAGTGAGGGAGATAAAAAAGATCTTGAAAAAAAAGATAGTGAGGAAAAAAAGTCTCCTCAAGATAAAAAGTAATTCAAATATAGTGAGTAGAATTTTTTAAATATGCTTCTTTTTGTAGGACTAGGCAACCCAAGTCCAGATAATGAAAATAATAGACATAATATTGGTTTCAAAATTATTGATGCTATAAATCAAAAATATAGTTTATCCAAACAAAAACCTAAGTTTAAAGGACTGCTTACAACAGGTAAAATAGGAGATGTAAAAGTTTTTGCTATCAAACCTCTAACTTTTATGAATAACTCAGGTATTTGTATTAGAGAATTAATAGAATACTTCAAAATTGATCCGGAAGATGTAATTGTTTTTCATGATGATTTAGATATTAATTTTGGAAAGATAAAAACTAAATTTGGTGGATCTAGCGCAGGACATAATGGTATTGAGTCTTTAGATAAATTTATTGGTAAAGATTACTCAAGGGTTAGAATAGGGATTGGAAAACCTAATGGAAAATCTCAAGTTGTGGATCATGTTTTAAAAGATTTTGATGACGAAGAAAAGATAGAACTAAATAATATAACTAAAAGTATAACGGACTCAATAAATTTTTTATTAGAAAAAAAATTAGATCTTTTCTCAAGCACAGTAAATAACAATTAATGAGTTTTAAATGTGGAATAGTTGGTTTACCCAATGTAGGTAAGTCAACGTTATTCAATGCTTTAACTAATTCTAATAAAGCACAGGCTGCTAATTTTCCATTTTGTACGATTGATCCTAATATTGGTATAGTTTCTGTTCCAGATGAAAGGCTGGATCAATTGAATAAAATTTCAAATTCAAAAAAAAAAATTAATACCACAATATCGTTTGTAGATATTGCAGGATTGGTTAAAGGAGCCTCTAAAGGTGAGGGTTTAGGCAACAAATTTTTATCCCATATTCGTGAAGTAGATGCAGTAATTCATCTAATAAGATGTTTCGACTCAGCTGATATTCAAAATGTAAATCCAACAGTTGACCCAATTAGAGATTTAGAAATTATTGAAACAGAAATGATGATTTCAGATATGGAGTCAATAAATAAAAGACTTGAAAAAAACAACAAAAAAAATATTGAAGAAGAGCAAGTCACTATTTTAGAAACAGTTCTTGATTATATTAATAATGATAAGAATATTGATGACCTTAATAAAAAATTTTCTAAAAAACAATTAAACCTATCAGGGCTTTTATCAGTAAAACCAAAAATCTATGTTTGTAATGTAGATGAATCCAGTGTTTCTGTCGGTAACAACTATACAAGAAACTTTATTGAAAAATATGGAGAAGCAAATACATTGATTGTTTCCGCTGATATAGAAAATCAAATAAACTCATTCAACTCTGAGGAAAAAAATAATTACATGAAAATGATTGGACTAGAAAATACTGGATTGGGATTATTAATAAAAAAAGGTTATAATATTCTTGAATTAGATACATTTTTTACATCAGGTCCTGAAGAAACAAGAGCTTGGACTATTAAAAAAAATTGCTTGGCTCCTGAAGCTGCTGGAGAAATACATACAGATTTTGAAAAAGGATTTATTAGAGCTGAAACTATATCTTATGAAGACTTTGTATCAAATAATGGATGGGTTAGTTCTAAAAATAATGGTAAAATGAGGTTAGAAGGTAAAGATTATATTATAAAAGATGGTGATGTTCTAAACTTTAGGTTCAATACGTGACCAAATTCTTTTCATAGAAAAATAAACAAGAATTGACAAAATAATTAAGTATACAATAGCCTTAAAACCAATTCTGTGTCGTGTTTCTAAATGAGGTTCAGCAGCCCATGTTAAAAAGGTTACAACATCTTTAGACATTTGATCTACTGTTGCCTGAGTTCCATCATTGTACTCTACTATTCCATCATCTAAGGGATTTGACATTTTAATTTTATTACCATACATGTACTTATTGTAATAAACTCCATCGTCTAACTCTATATTTGCTGGTGGTTCTTCATAGCCATTTAACAATGAGTAGAGATAATTTGATCCACCGCCTCTTGCCTTGGCCAATACAGACATATCTGGTGGATAAGCACCTCCATTTGCAGATTTAGCCTCATTATCATTAAGATATGGACTTACAAATTTATCAGAAAGTTTGCCAGGTCTTTCAAACATCTCACCATATTCATCTGGTCCATCAATAACAGTAAAACTTGCAGCTATTGCTTTTGCTTCTTCTATTGAGAACTCGGGTCCACCCTCTTGAGCTAAATTTCTATAACTTAAATGTTTCATAGAATGGCAAGAGGCACATACTTCAGTGTATACTTGATATCCTCTCTGTAATGATCCTCTGTCAAAAGTTCCAAATAATCCATTAAAACTCCAATCAACTTTTAACAAGTCAATTTTTTCTGCTGATAAAGCTAAATTACAGCTAAATATTAATAAAAAAGTTAAAACAATAGATTTAATTTTTTTCATCTATTTATAAATTTTTTTTCTCAGATTTATGTTTGGCGGCACTCATTGCTACATTCCCTCCCAAGACAGGTTCGGTAAGACTCAAAGGCAATGGTAAGGTTCTCTCTTTTTTTCCCAACAAAGGTAGTATAATTAAAAAATGAGCAAAATAGTAAGCTGTTGCTACTCTTGCTACTAATAGATAAAGTCCTTCAGCAGGCATCGCACCAACATATCCTAATATAAGAACATCTAGTACAAGGATCCAATAAAATTGACGATAAAGAGGTCTAAAAACTGCTGATCTTATTTTTGATGTATCTAACCATGGTAAAATTGCTAAAACACCAATTGCCGCAAACATTGCAATTACACCCATTAGTTTGTCTGGAACAGATCTTAAAATTGCATAGAAAGGCAATAAATACCATTCAGGAACTATATGTGTTGGCGTAACCAAAGGGTCGGCCTCAATATAATTATCTGCATGACCTAAAATATTGGGGGAATAAAATACAAAAAATGCAAATACAATCATAAATAATAATAGAGCAAATAAATCTTTTACTACAATGTAGGGATGAAATGGCACAGTATCTTTAGATGGTTTTTGTAGATCAATTCCAATTGGATTATTATTACCTGGAATATGAAGAGCCCATATGTGAAGCACAACTAATCCTAAAATCAAGAAAGGAATTAAGTAATGTAGTGCAAAAAATCTTGTTAGAGTTGGATTGTCGACTGAATAACCTCCCCATAACCATGTTACTATACTTTCTCCAACAAAAGGTATCGCACTAAATAGATTTGTAATTACTGTAGCCCCCCAAAAACTCATTTGTCCCCAAGGTAAAACGTATCCCATAAATGCAGCAGCCATCATTAGTACATAAATTATAATTCCTAAAATCCAAATTATTTCTCTCGGAGATTTGTAAGAACCATAGAACAAAGATCTAAATATATGAATATAAACAGCTAAAAAAAACATCGAAGCACCATTTGCATGCACATATCTTAGTAACCAACCATAATTAACATCTCTCATTATGTGTTCAACACTTGCAAATGCTAAATCAGCATGAGCAATATAGTGCATAGCAAGAACTAACCCTGTTATGATTTGCGTAATCAAACAAAAGGTAAGAATTCCACCAAACGTCCACCAATAATTTAAATTTTTGGGGGTTGGATAATCAGTTAAGTGTTTTCCAAGAGTTAAAAGTGGTAATCTATCATTAAACCATTTTCCAAATTTAGAACTGGGTGTGTATTCGTGATCACTCATTTAATTATCCTATTCTAATTGTTTTAGAATTTACAAATTCATATTTTGGAACTTCCATATTAGTTGGTGCAGGTCCTTTTCTTATTCTTCCAGATGTATCGTAGTGTGAACCGTGACATGGACAAAACCATCCATCATAATCACCTTTGTCATTTAAAGGTACACACCCTAAATGTGTACATATTCCAAGCATTACTAACCATTCTGGATTTGCAGCTCTATCTTCATCTTTTTCTGGATGTTTTAACTCACTTATGTCTACTGATCTTGCAATATCAATTTCTTCTTGTGTTCTTCTTTTAATAAAAACAGGTTTACCTCTCCAAAGAACAGTGATTGATTTACCTGGCTCAATATTACTTATGTCAACCTCTGTGCTAGCTAAAGCTTTTACAGATGCATCAGGATTCATTTGATCTACTAAAGGCCAAACTACACCAGCAACGCCAACTGCACCTACCGCATATGATGCGGTTACAACAAAATCTCTTCTGTTAATTTTTTTTTCTTTATCAGACATTATTAATGTAATAATTTTTTTTAAGTAATATATGATTTATTATAATATAATAGATATTTTTCTATGGATAGAATGACACACAATAAGACCCCAAGGACACCAATAATAGCGCTATACCAGCCAGATATTCCCCAAAAC
>MDTB01229600.1_pt1 | contig 11345 bp, 16 predicted proteins | sample 811161 | NCBI WGS metagenome assembly MDTB01 (sample SAMN05326650, study PRJNA326480) | marine metagenome | isolation source: seawater | place: Mediterranean Sea | collected 2009
GTCGCTGCTGCCCCGCCTCCAGCCCGCTGGTGCTGTGGTGATTCCCCTGGCGACCTTGGAAGCCGTCGCTGAACTGCGCCCGGTGCTGGAGCGCCATGGCCTGCAGGTGAATCTGCTGCAACTGCAGATCAGCCGGGGCGTCCCCCTCGCTAGCGGGACGCGCCTAGCCCCGTTGAACCCGGTTGTGGTCTTGCGGGGCTGCCGGGCTTAAGGCCCAATTCAGCCGCTCGGCCAGCCTGCAACTCGATCACGCCATCCACCGCTCCATCAGAGACGTAGTTGGGGCAGGGCATCGCCTTGCATGGGGGCACGTTGGCTTTGATCTGGTGCACCTTGCCGCGGCGGATGAACACCAGGTCCAGCGGCGCAATGCAGTTCTTCATCCAAAAGCTCACAGGCCGCTCGGGCTGAAAGCGGAACCACATGCCTCGCCACGGGCCCAGGGGCGGACGTTGCATCAGACCGGTCTGGAACTGCACTGGGGTCTGGGGCACCTCGAGGCCGATGCAGCCCTGGGGCAGGCACCATTTGGCGCTGACCGGCAGGTACTGCGGCGTCACGGCCAACAGCAAGGGCAACAGGGCGGCGGGCAGCATCAACCTCAGGCCTTCAACACATAACCCTGGCCGCGCACGGTCTGGATCAGGCGCCGTTCACCCTTTTCTTCCAACTTGCGGCGCAGATAGCGCACATACACCTCGATCACGTTGGCATTGGCGGCTTCTCCGCTCTGCTCCCAGACCTGCTCAAGGATTTGCTGCCGGCTCACGGTGGTCCCTTGATGCTCAAGCAACAGCTGCAGTAGGGCGAATTCCCGCTCCGTCAGCTGAATCTCGCGTCGGCCGCGCCAGACACGGCGCAGCTGAGCATCCACCCGCAAGTCATCGATGGCCAGCTCCATCGGGGCGGCCATCGGTTGCAGCGGTGCATCGCCGTAGGGCTCGTGCACATCAAGCTGCTGCCGCAGCTTGCGCAGTAGCTCGCTGGGTGGTCCCTGCTGCAGCCAGAAGTCGTTGGCGCCCACCTCCAGCACCCGCTTGCGCGCGGCCAGATCGTCGGCTTCCACCTCCACCAGCAGGGGCACCAGCGCGCCGGCGCCGCAGCATTGCTGCAGCAGCGGCACCAGCGCCAGCTCATCGCTGCTCACCAGCACCCCCTGCACCCGCCCGGGACTCACCAGCTGGCTTTGCAGGGACTGCACCGCCTCGGCGCCGCTCCAGCCCAAGGTGGCGTAGCCCGACGCCTCAAGCCGCTCCCGCAGATCCAGCGCCCGCTGGCCGATCAGCAACAGGGCAGGGCTCACGAGGCCAGGGGCAGGGTGCCTGGTTTGGCCACATGGGGCAGGCCCCAGCCGAGCTTCTCGCCCAGCACCCGGAAGAACTCGTGGTCCGCCAGCCGAACAAAGCGGGCAGGCTGCTCGCAGCGACGAATCAGTACTCGATCCTCCGGCCACACATAGCAGCCGGCGCTGCCATCCACCACCATCATCAGGCGCTCGGGGGTGGCCGGAAACACGGTGACCGGCTCGCTGTCGCTGAAGACCAGCGCTCGGGAGGCCAGCGAGTGGGGCGCGATGGGCGTGAGCTGCAGCACCGGACAGTCCGGCGTGATCACCGGTCCGCCGGCGCTGAGGGCATAGGCCGTCGATCCGGTCGGTGTCGAGAGAATCACCCCATCGGCCGAGATGTCCACCGGTGCATGGCGGCCGATGGCGATCTCGAAGTGGCACATGCTGGTGAGCGGCTCACGGTGCAGGGCCATCTCGTTCATGCACAGCACCTCCCAGCGCCGCTGCTCGCCGCGCAGCACGCTCACCACCAGCAGACTGCGCTCCTCCACGGTCCAGTCGCAGGCGATGACCTGCTCGAGGGCCTCATCCAGGTGATCGAGATAGGTCTCGGCCAGAAAGCCCAGGTGCCCGGTGTTGATCGTCAGCATCGGGATGCCCACCGGTGCGGTCTGGCGTGAGGCCGAGAGCACGGTGCCATCGCCCCCCAGCACGATGGCCAGATCCATCTGGGGGGTGAACCCCGCAGGCACACAGGCCGCATAGCCCAGAAGGCGCAGGTGCTGATCGGGATTGGCAAAGCCCACCATGCCGCCGGAGCTGCTGACGCGCACCACTTCCCAGCCTGCGGATTCCAGGCAGGCTGTGATCCGATCTGCCGTGGTGACCGCCAGATCCTTGCCGTCGTTAACGATCAGTCCGGCACAGGGCACCGACCGGGGGCTGCGGGTGCCTGATCCTAGGGGCGTCAGAACTGTTCGAGGAAGCGCAGATCGCTCGTGAACAGACGGCGGATGTCATCGATGCCGTGGCGCACCATGCAGAAGCGCTCGACGCCGAGGCCAGCAGCAAAGCCGCTCCAGCGCTCCGGGTCCAACCCCATGCCCTCGAGCACCGCTGGATCGACCATGCCGCAGCCCATCACCTCCAGCCAGCGGCCACGCCACTGCACATCGACTTCCGCACTGGGTTCGGTGAAGGGGAAATAGCTGGCGCGGAAGCGCACCGGCAGGTCACCAAAGAAGGTGCGCAGGAACTCGGTCACCGTGCCGCGCAGGTGGCTGAAGTCCAGGCCCTCATCAATGGCCAGCACCTCCACCTGGTGGAACACCGGCGAATGGGTGGCATCGACGGCATCGCGCCGGTACACACGCCCCGGGGCGATCACGCGCACCGGCGGCGGGTTGGCCTCCAGGTGTCGGATCTGCACCGGTGAGGTGTGGGTGCGCAGCAGCCGCTCACCGGGCAGATAAAAGGTGTCCTGCATGTCCCGGGCCGGATGGTCCTCCGGGATGTTCAGGGCTGAGAAGTTGTAGTGGTCGCTCTCGATGTCGGGGCCTTCCACGACGCGGTAACCCAGGCCGCAGAAGATGTCGACGATGGCATCGGTGGTGCTCAGCAACGGGTGGCGATGGCCCGGTGGCCGGTAGCTGGCCGGCAGGGTGATGTCGATGGTCTCGCTGGCGATGCGCGCCTCCATCGCCGCCTGCTTGAGATTGCCCTGGCGTTCCTGCAGCAGGCCCTGCACCTGGGCCTTGAGCACGTTGGCCCGCTGGCCCACCAGGGGACGTTGGTCGCCGGGCAGTTTGCCCATGGCCCCCAGCACCCCGGAGAGCTTGCCTTTTTTGCCGAGCAGATCGATGCGCAGCTGCTCGAGGGCAGCGGCATCGGCCGCGGCGGCGATGGCGGTGGCGGCCTCGGCTTCGAGGGCCTCCAGCTGCCCGGTGATGTCCTCCAGCGTGGGGGCGGTGCTCAAGGGAAGCGGCCTAACGTGCGTGGGGCATCATCGCCTCTCAATGGCTTCTCCCCTGCGGATCCTGGTCAGCAACGACGACGGTGTCTTTGCTGAGGGGATCAAGGCCCTGGCGCTGGAGGCTGCACGGCGCGGCCACCAGGTGACGGTGGTCTGCCCCGACCAGGAGCGCTCGGCCACCGGCCACGGCCTGACGCTGCAAAGTCCGATCCGGGCGGAGCGCGCTGATGCGCTGTTCGGTGCAGGGATCACCGCATGGGCCTGCAGCGGCACGCCGTCGGACTGCGTCAAGTTGGCCCTGGGGAAGCTGCTGGAGACCCCGCCGGACCTGGTGCTCAGCGGGATTAACCATGGCCCCAACCTGGGCTCTGATGTCATGTATTCCGGCACGGTGGCCGCCGCGATGGAGGGCACCTTGGAGGGGCTGCCGGCGATGGCGATCAGCAGCGCCTGTTTTGACTGGCGCCAGTTCGATGGTGCTGCTGAGCGTGCCCTCAGCCTGGCTGAGCAGGCCCTGGCCGGTGGCTGGCCCGAGGGGTTGCTGCTCAATTTGAACGTGCCGGCGGTGCTGCCCGAGCAGATCGGTCCGGTGCGCTGGTGCCGACCTGGGGTGCGGCGCTACGTGGATCAGTTCGACCAGCGCTGCGATCCCCGGGGGCGCACCTACTACTGGCTGGCCGGCGAAGTCCTCAATGATGTGGTGACCGCCGGCGCGGGCCCCCGCGACTGGCCCACGGATGTGGCCCAGGTGCAGGGGGGCGGGATGGCGTTGACGCCGCTGCAGCCTGAACTCTTCTGGCGCGGGGCGCTGCCGCCGGTGGCGATCGAGGCTTGAGCCTCAGCGGCGGGCCAGCCGTTGCAGCAGCCAGAGGCTGACCCAAAGGCCGATCAGATGGCCCGTGAGCGCCTGGGTATTGGCCATCACGGAGAACATCTCCAGCGAGGTGATGGCGTTGTTGCCAATGCTGGTGCCCGTCAGACCCGGCTGCTGGATGGAGGCCTGGAACGTGAGGCTGCCCGAGAGCGCCTGGTAGCCGATGGCGGCCAGGGTCAACCCCGCCAGGCTGGCCAGCAGATGCCGCTTGACCTGGGCGCGCGTTTCGGCTTTCGAGGGGATGGAGCTGCTGCCGCTGCCCAGCACGCGGCTGAGGCGCACCAGGCCCCAGTCCTGCCACACGCCCCAGGCCAGCACCAACAACGCCAGGGTGGTGAGCGAGAGTCCGGGGCCAAGGCCGATGGCCTTGTCGCGGTTGTTGACCAGCTCGCTGCCAATGCTGTTGAAGGCCAGCACCCCGCCGCTCACCAACGCCAGGGTGAGCTGGCTCCAGAACGCCCCCCAGCCCACCATGCGGAAGGCCGCTGCGATGCGTTGCAGCTCAAGACGGTCAGCCATGGGGTGTTTCACAGGCCCTAAAGGTGCCATGGGAGCATGGATCTGGCACGGCTCCGGGCCTTGATTGCGTTGCATTCCCCCCAGGACGCCGCCACACCCACGGCCCTGGCACTGGGAAGTTTTGATGGTGTGCATGCCGGTCATCGGCGGGTGATCGCCGCGGCGGTGGATGCGGCGGCGGCCACCGATCGCCCCCTGGCGCCGACGGTGCTCTCGTTCTGGCCCCATCCGCGGGAGGTGCTCTCGGCTGAGGTGCGGCTGCGCCTTGATCTGCCTGCAGAAAAGCTCTCTGTCCTCGGTGCCCTGGGCATCGAGCAGCTGGTGCTGGTGCCCTTTGATCTGGCCCTGGCGGCCCTCAGCCCTGAGCAGTTCGTGCGTCAGGTGCTGCTGGAGCAGTTGCAGGCCGGTGCTGTGGCCATCGGCGAGAACTTTCGCTTTGGCCATCGCCGCAGCGGTGGCGCTGAGGATCTGCAGCGCCTGGGGGCTGCAGCAGGGATGGCCGTCACCGTGGTGCCCCTGCTCGATGAGGGCGGCAGCCGCATGAGTTCCAGCCGTATCCGCCATGCCCTGGGGGTTGCCGATCTGACCCTGGCGCAGCAGTTGCTGCAGCGCCCCTACCGCTTTCAAGGCGAGGTGGTGTCTGGCCGAGGACTGGGGCGCGGTCTGGGCTGGCCCACCGCCAATCTGCAGGTGGACGGGCGCAAATGCCTGCCCGCGGAGGGGGTGTATGCCGCCTGGGCCTGGCGTGAGGGGGAAGCGCCAAGGGCGGCGGTGATGAACCTGGGGCGCCAACCCACCGTCGATCCGGAGGCCCCCTCAGCGGTAGAGGTTCATCTGCTCGATGTGGACCTTGAGCTGGTGGGGCAGACCCTGGTGGTGCAGCCGCTGCAACGCCTGCGCGCTCAGCAGGTCTTTGGCTCGCTGGCTGAGCTCAGCAGCCAGATCGGCCGGGATGCCGCCCAAGCCCGCGAGGTGCTGGCGGTGGCTCAGCCGCCTGGGTAGGCGTGGGTCATGCCCCAGGCGATGAATGCGGCAATGCCGCCCAGCAGGGCCGCGCCCCAGATGAGCACGACCATTGGGCTGTCGGAGCTGCTGATCTGAGGGGCGTTCTTGGAGTCGTTGGCCACCGATGCAACGTCCATGCCGCCGCAGGCTAAAGAGGGATCAGCGCTGCGACCCGCTGGCTTGACCTTTTCTTCCCCTGCGCAGGGAGGCTCCCAGAGCGCAGGCGTCCTGCGTCTGATCGATGCCAATCTCGACCGCGCCCGAGAAGGGCTGCGGGTGGCCGAGGACTGGGCTCGCTTTGTGTTGGATCGCCCTGACCTGGTGGCAGCCACCAAGGATCTGCGGCAACGGCTGGGGGCCTGCCATCAGCAGCGCTACCGCCAGGCCCGGCACAACGCCAGCGACAGCGCTGCCGGCCTGGCCCATCCAGCCCAGCACCAGCGCCCCAATGCCACCGTGGTGGCCGCCAACTGCGCCCGGGCTCAGGAGGCCCTCAGGGTGCTGGAGGAGTTCGGCCGCAGCATCGATCCGCCCCTGGCGCAGGTAGCTGAGCATTGCCGCTACAGGCTGTATGACCTGGAAACACGCTTGCTGGCGGATCAGAGCCGGCGTCAACGCCTGGCTGCAGCCAGGCTTTACCTGATCACCAGCCCCGTGCCTGATCTGCTGACGGTGGTGGAGCAGGCCCTGGCGGCAGGGGTCGCCTTGCTGCAACACCGCAGCAAGCTCAGTGATGACCTGCCGCGCTACCGAGAAGCGCTGGCGCTGCGGGAGCTCTGCGCCAGCCATGGTGCGCTCTTCATCGTCAATGACCGGGTGGATCTGGCTTTGGCGGTGGAGGCCGATGGGGTCCACCTGGGGCAGGGGGATCTGCCGCCTGCCCAGGCGCGGCGCCTGATCGGTCCGGATCGGCTGCTGGGGCGCAGCACCCATGCCCTCAGCCAGCTGCACCAGGCCCAGGCGGATGGTTGCGATTACGTGGGGGTGGGCCCCCTGCATGCAACCCCCACCAAGCCCGGCCGTGAGCCGGTGGGGCTGGCCTACCTGCGGCAGGCCGCCGCCCAGGCCACCGTGCCCTGGTTCGGCATTGGTGGTGTTGATGCCTCCACCCTGGCGGCGGTGCTGGAGGCCGGCGGCCCAGGTTGCCGCGTCGCTGTGGTGCGGGCCGTGATGGAGGCCGATGATCCCGCTGCTGCCACCGCCGAGCTGCTGGAGATGTTGAGCTGATGCCTGAGGTGCTGACGATTCAGGTCAATGGAGAAGCGCGCACCTGTGCTGCAGGTCTGAGCTTGCAACAGCTGCTGGAACATCTGGGCTGGCGCCCGCAGCTGGTGGTGGTGGAATTCAATGGCGCGATCCTGCCGCGCAGCCGCTGGAGTGAGCAGCCGGTTGCGGCGGGGGACCGGCTTGAGGTGGTGACCATCGTCGGCGGGGGTTGAGCCGGGGCGGTGCTCCGCACCTCACGGGCTGGACGGGCTTTCTAGAGTTGATTCACCTACAGCCCTGATGGGCTTCGCCGTGGCTCTGCCCGCTTTCTTTTCGCCCCGCCGCCTCATGCGCCTGCTGTCGCTTTCATTGCTGCCCGTGCTGGCTGCAGGGCTGCTCAGTTTTGGTTGGGCCCAACCCGCCGATGCCGCCCGTGGCGGTCGCATCGGTGGTGGCAGCTTCCGTTCAGCACCGATCCGCACGGCTCCCGGTGGTGGCTACCGCGGTGGTTATGGCGGCGGCTACCGCGGCGGTTATGGCGGTGGGATCGGCTTTCCGTTTCTGATCCCCTTCTTTGGCTTCGGTGGCGGCGGTCTGTTTGGCCTGCTGATCTTGATGGCGGTCGTTGGTGTGGTGGTCAATGGCCTGCGCGGGGCCATGGGCGGTGGCGGCATGGCTGCTCCCAACCTGCCCAGCCAGCGGGCTGATGGTCCTGTGACGGTGGTGCAGCTGCAGCTGGGACTGCTCGCCAGCGCCCGCAGAGTTCAGGACGACCTGCGCCGCTACGCACGCACCGCCGACACCAGCAGCAGCACGGGTCTGCAACAGGTGTTGCAGGACGCCACCCTGGCGATGCTGCGCCGCCCCGATCAGTGGGTGTACGCCAATGTGGAGTCCGGTCAGGTGCCGTTCACCGCAGCGGAATCCACCTTCAACCGCCTCTCGATGCAGGAGCGCAGCAAGCTCACCGGTGAGATCACCAGCAACGTCGATGGCCGCCGGCTGGCCGAGGACGATCCAGCACGCGGCGAGAGCGGCGCGGCGGATGCCACCAGCGAGTACATCGCCGTCACCCTGCTGGTGGCCAGCCGCAGCAAGGTCGCGATCAAGTCCGTGGACTCAGCCGAGCAGCTGCGGGATGCCCTGGGTGTTCTCGGTGCGGTGCCTGCAACGGACCTGCTGGCCCTTGAGGTGATCTGGCAGCCCGATGGATCCGGTGATGTGCTCAGCGCCGATGAGCTGATCACCGCCTATCCCCAGCTCAAGCACCTCTGAGCATGCGCAGCGCGGCCATCGCCGCGCCGTAGCCGTTGTCGATGTTGACCACCACCAGCCCCGGCGCGCAGCTGGCGAGCATGCCGCTGAGGGCCGCCTGACCTCCGGCGCTGACCCCATAGCCCACACTCACCGGCACGGCGATGACAGGTTGAGGCACCAGGCCGGCCAGCACGGTGGCCAGAGCTCCCTCCATACCGGCACAAGCGATCAGCACCGGCAGCGGCTCCAGCTGCGGCAGCACCTTGAGCAGGCGGTGCAGACCGGCCACCCCCACATCGGCAAACCGCTTGGCGCTGATGCCATGGCAGTGGAGCGCCAGCTCCGCTTCTGCAAGCACGGTCAGATCGCTGCTGCCGCCGCAGAGCAGACCCACCGCAGGTGTGGTGGGGGTTGGCATGGCGCCCAAGGTGAGACAACGGGCTTGCTGGTGGTGTTCCACTTCGGGGATGGCGGCCCGCACAGCGCCGGCCTTGGCTCCATCGACGCGGGTGATCAGACAGAGCTCACCGGCGGCTTGGAAGTCGCGGGCGATGGCGATGATTTGCTCGGCACTCTTGTGCTCACCCCAGACGGCTTCCACCAGCCCCAGGCGCTGGCGCCGCTCCAGGTCCAGGCGGTGCTCAGCCATCGGTTGCGACCGGCTCCAGGGGTTGCATGGCTCCGGCCAGCTGCAGGGGCAGGGGCTTGGCGCTGCTGCTGCCCAGGCACTGGCGCAACTGATCGTCGAACGCCTCTTCTGTTGCGCTGATGCTGGCACTGGGGATGGCATCCCAATGGCTCTGGCTCGTCCAGCCGATGAGCACGACCGCCTGCTGGCGTTCGGGATCCCAAAGCAGCTCGCGGCCCCGGTAGCCGTCTTGTTGCTCGAGCCATGGCTCCCAGTGAGCTTCCTCGGCTTGGCGCCAGCAGAGGCGCTGCTCGCTGCTGACAGGCATGTGAAGCACCTCCACCACCCCAGCGGCAGGATCCAGCGCTCGAATGGCCCAGGCCGGAGAAGCCAGCAGCACCAGGGCCATCAGCAGGCTGAGCAACTTGATCACGGTTTGTACAGCAGGGCCACGGCCTGGCTGGAGATGCCCTCTTCCCTGCCTTCGGCTCCCAGCTTTTCGTTGGTGGTGGCTTTCACGCCCACCTGATCGGGCTCCAGGCCCATGCGCGCGGCAATCGCTGCACGCATCGACTCGATGTGGGGCTTGAGCTTGGGCCGCTCGGCGATCACCACGGTGTCCACGTTCACCACACGCCAGCCGCGCTCGCGCACCAGGCCCATCACCTGCTCGAGCAGCACGAGGCTGTCGGCTCCTTTCCACTTCGGATCAGTGGGGGGGAAGTACTTGCCGATATCGCCCAGGGAAAGAGCCCCGAGCAGGGCATCCATCAGGGCATGCACGAGCACATCGGCATCGCTGTGGCCATCGAGCCCCAGGCCAGCGGGATGTTCCAGGGTTTGGCCGCCCAGGATCAGGGGCCGTCCGGGCACCAGCCGATGGATGTCGTAGCCATTGCCCACGCGCAAATCCATGGCTGTAACAGCGGCCTCATCAGGGCTCGACCCTAGAACCCAACACCTGCAGGCGGGTGCCAGCGCGGCCCATCACGACCACCTCACAGCCGGCTGGCAGGGGTTGGTGGGGCTCGAGGTTCTCGGCGGCCCAGCTCTGGCCCTGCCAGCGCACCCGCCCGGCGCCATCGCCACCGAAGGCGGTGATCACCACGGCCCGCTCGGCGCTGGGGCTGGGGGGGATGCTGCGCTCGCGCTGCTGAGCTGACCAGCGCCGGATCGCCACTAACAGGCCGCCGCTGAGCAGGGCAAACAGCAGCAGCTGCAGCACGAGCGGCAGCGGCAGCACTGCCGCCAGGGCTGAGAGCAACAGGGCGGCGATGGCGGCCGGCAGCAGCCCATCGAAACCACTTCCCAGCCACTCGCTGGCCAGCAGGGCCAGGCCAATCAGCAACCAGAGGAGGGGTCCCATGGGGTGATGCCGCAGACGGCGCGCTGTTTCCATGCTGCCTAGCGTTGGCGCGGTTGCAGCCGTTCCTGTGGAAGCGTTGTTCGGGATTCCTGCCCTGGTGGTGATCGCCTGGCTGGGGGGCAGCAGCGTCAAGATCACCAGCGGCGGCCAGTCGCGCTTAGTGGAGCGCCTGGGCAAGTACGACCGCCAGCTCACCCCGGGGCTCTCGTTTGTGCTGCCGGTGGTGGAGCGGGTGGTGAGCCTGGAATCACTCAAGGAGCGCGTGCTCGATATTCCGCCGCAGCAGTGCTTCACCCGCGACAACGTCTCGATCGAGGTGGATGCGGTGGTCTATTGGCAGCTGCTGGAGCATCCCCGCGCCCATTACGCCGTCGACAACCTGCAGGCGGCGATGGTGAATCTGGTGCTCACCCAGATCCGCGCTGAGATGGGCAAGCTCGATCTCGATCAAACCTTCACCACCCGCCAGGAGGTGAATGAGGTGTTGCTGCGCGATCTCGATCAGGCCACCGATCCTTGGGGCGTGAAGGTAACCCGCGTTGAGCTGCGCGACATTCATCCCTCCAAAGGGGTGCAGCAGGCGATGGAGCAGCAGATGACAGCTGAGCGCGAAAAGCGGGCGGCGATTTTGCGCTCAGAAGGGGAGCGGGAGGCCCAAGTGAATGAGGCCCGCGGGCGGGCTGAATCGCTGGTGCTCGATGCCAAGGCCCGCAAGGAGGCTTTGGTTTTAGAAGCCGAAGCCGAAGCGCAGCAACAGCAGCTCATTGCCCAGGCCAAAGCTCTGGCTGCTGGCGAATTGGCCCAGGCACTGCAGACCAATCCCCAAGCTGCGGAAGCCATGCGCCTGCTGCTGGCCAGTGAGTGGATGGGTATGGGCGAGCAGATGGCCCAGGCCAAAGGCGGCAGCGTGTTGATGGTGGATCCCCAGAGCCCAGCGGCGTTGCTCACGGCGCTCAAGAATCTCCAGCAGCAGGGCTGATTAGTCCTCGCCGGGGTGCTCGGCTTGCCATTGGGCCCAAAGATCAGGGCGGCGCTGCTGGGTGCGTTCTTTTTGCTGCTCGGCGCGCCAGCGGGCAATGGCGCCATGGTCGCCGCTGCGCAGCACCGCCGGCACTTCCATCTCACGGAAGGTGGCGGGGCGCGTGTAATGGGGATGCTCCAGCAGCCCTGCGCTGTGGCTTTCCTCCACCAAGGAATCGGCGGTGCCCACGGTGCCGGGCCGCAGCCGCA
>MDTB01057400.1_pt1 | contig 11344 bp, 15 predicted proteins | sample 811161 | NCBI WGS metagenome assembly MDTB01 (sample SAMN05326650, study PRJNA326480) | marine metagenome | isolation source: seawater | place: Mediterranean Sea | collected 2009
AGGAAGGTAATTGGATTCTATAGCTCTTAAAAAACCAAAACCATCTTGTAATACTTCTAAAACCCCGCCCCCGGTTATTTGTTCATTTTTTTCAGCTAGCTTTTTTAAAATAGAAAACAGAATTTCCTGTTTTCTTAAAGTGCTTGGATTTTCAATGCCAAGCTTTTCAGCTTGCGATATAAGCTCTGCGGGCGTTTGTTTCTTTAATTCTTGTAAGTTCATATGATTATTGTCGTTTAGGTAAGTAACTTTTAATATAGTTATTTAAAAAAAATATTCAAGTCTAAATAGGCTTAAAAACCACTAGAAATATTACTGCAATCAGTAAAATTGTAGGAACTTCATTGATAATTCTAAAAAATTTAGGGGTATGATTATTTTCTTGAATGCTAAACTTCTTTAAGCAAATAAACAAGAAAAAGTGATAAAAAGTCAAAGATATAACTAAAATCATTTTTGTTACCAACCAAAATTCCTTGAAAGTTTGTAAACCGACAGAGTGAATAAGGAGAAAACCAAAAATCCACGATAAAATCATTGCTGGATTCATTATGAAAAAAAATAATCTTTTTTCCATAACTTTGAATACTTCATGGACCTCCTTATTTTCTGTTTGAGAGTGATAAACAAATATTCTTGGTAAATACAATAATCCTGCCATCCAGGATATGACAGCTATCAAATGCAAAGCTTTAAATAATAAATAAGAGTTCATCTAGTATAATATTTTTTAACCAAATGTATGAGTAAATCTATATGGTCTTCACCATCATTTAAGCAAGGAACAAGGTCAAAATTTTTACCACCATTGCTAATAAAACTTTCTTTACCTTGAATAGATATTTCTTCTAAAGTCTCGACGCAGTCAGAAGAAAAACCTGGGCAAATAACTAAAATATTACTTTTGCCCTCCTTCGGTAAGCTTTCTAAGGTCTTATCCGTGTAGGGCTGGAGCCAATCTTGTGGACCGAATCTTGATTGAAAGGTTGTTTTGATTGGAACTTTTGTAAATTTCTCTGAAATAAGTCTTGTAGTTTTTTGGCAGTAACAATGATACGGGTCACCTTTTTCAAAATACTTTTTTGGTATCCCATGATAAGAAGCTAAAATTATATCTGGTTTCCAATTAATCTCATCAATTTTTTTTTCAAGGCTATTTACTAAGGCATCAATATACAATGGTTCCGACTCGTAATGAGAAATAATTTGTAGACTTGGTTGCCACCTCATTTTCATAAGTGTTCTATATACCTCATCACAAACAGTTGCTGTTGTTGCTGCTGCGTACTGCGGATATAAAGGTAAAACTATAATATTTTCACAACCCTTTTGTTGTAACTGTCTCAGTTTATTTTCAATACTGGGATTCCCATATCTCATAGCAAAATCTATTATAAGGTTCTCGTTTTGCATTTTTTCGCTTACTTTTTTTGTTTGCATTAAAGTATAATATCTAAGCGGGGACATATTTTCTTTTTTCATCCAGATTTCTTTATAAGCTTTTGCCGTTTTCGAGGGACGAAAATTAAGTATAAATAAATTTAAAATTATCTTCCAGAGAATTGGGTTAACCTCTATTACTCTTTTATCTGATAAAAATTCTTTCAAATATTTTCTAATGTCCCACCAGCTTGTTGAGTCTGGTGTCCCCAGGTTAACTAGAAGCAAGCCTGTTTTTCCATAATTTATTTTAGGATGATTATCTATCATTTTTTATTTTTAATTAAATTTATAACATACTCTATTATTTCTGGTTTTGTTTCTGGTAGAACACCATGACCTAAATTAAAAACATAAGGATAGTTAGAAAAAATATTAAGATATTTGTCTACCTGTTCTTTAATTTCAAACTTATCTTTGAGTAATATCTTAGGGTCTAAACCTCCTTGAATGACTGTCCCACTAAGATTTTCTTTTATGAAGTTTGGATCTACATCATAATCAATATTAATACAGTTTGGTTTCACTACCGAATTAAACTCAATATAACTTTTGCCAATACCTCTCGGAAAACAAATAACGGGTATGTTTCGAGACTTTAAATGATTAACAACCTTTAAATTTGGTTTAAAGCAAAATTCGTCTAATTCTTCCTTTGGGAGAAGTCCTGCCCATGAATCAAAAATTTGTATTATATTTGCTCCAGCTTCTATTTGTTTTTCAGCATGTAAGCATATGATCTCTTCTAATTTTGTAATTAACTTACCAATTAGTATTTTATCTTTAATAATGTCCTTAAAAATGAAGTTTTTTTTTGGTGATTGTTTATTAATCATATAAAGCAATAATGTCCAAGGTGCGCCCACAAATCCTATTAGATCTTCATTTTTTAATTCTTTTTTTACTTTCTTGATTCCCTCGTAAACTGGATTTATTTTTTCAATAAAATTTATATCTTTAGTTTTTATTATGTTTTCTAATTTTAGCTCACCTAAGATTGGTCCGTAGCCTTTTTTAAAATTTACTTCCTGTCCCAAACCATATGGAATTATTAAAATATCAGAAAATATTATTGCTGCATCAATTTCAAATCTCTTTAAAGGCTGTATTGTAATCTCTTTTACTAAATCACTATTTAAACAAAGTTTAATAAAATCTGTATTTTTTTTTCTAATTTCTCGAAATTCAGGAAGATACCTACCAGCTTGTCTCATAAACCATATAGGAGTAACTAATATATTTTTATTATTTATACAGTCTAGAAGTTTGTTCATAATAATTAATAATATAGATTCAATATATATTTAATGTAATAGGTCATGTTGATTAGTGAAAGAGTGATATTTCCTATTTTATATACATAACCAGTGGGCTAAATATACAGATATAACTGACTTTTCATACATTATTCACATTGTTAATTATAATATATTAAAATGTTAACATTAGATTAACTGTTAGGAACTTGTTAAGTAATGTTATTAAAATTTTTTTTTTTAAAATTACTGTTAATATTAATTAATTATACTAATATTATCCACATAGTTTGATGAACACCAAATATCAAATATTTCTTATCTCTGACTCTACTGGTGAAACCCTGGATAGAATCTTCTTGGCATTACAGTCGCAATTTAAAAATTTTGATTATGAAAAGAGAGAATTTGTTTTTACAAGAACGGAACAACAAATAAACAAAATAGTAAAAGAATGCAAAACAAAGAAAAATTCAATAATTTTATATACTATAGTAGACACTAAGCTAGCCAAGTTCTTAGGAAATGAAAGTTTAAAAAACAATATTCCTTGTTTTGGTGTTCTCGGAAATTTAATTTTAACATTCTCAAAGTTGCTCAATCAAAAGGCGATTCATAAACCAAGTGCACAGCATGTTTTAGATGAAGATTATTATAAAAGAATCGAAGCTATTCAATTTACGATGGCTCATGATGATGGAAAAAAAAATGAAGATTTGGAACAAGCAGATATAATTTTATTGGGTGTAAGTAGAACAAGTAAAACCCCAACTTCCATTTATCTAGCCAACAGGGGATATAAAACATTGAACATTCCATTAGTTTTAGAGCACAAGATTCCAATTACATTAGAAAAAAATTCGAATAAATATTGCGTTATAGGATTAGTTGCTGCACCTGAAAGATTGGTAGAAATTAGAAAAACCAGAGCGAATACCAACCAAAATATTGATTTAAATTTATATACTGATTTAGAAAGTATAAAGGAAGAGGTGGAAAAATCTAAGAAGATGTTCAAAAAGTATAGTTGGCCAACAATTGATGTGACCAGAAGATCTGTTGAAGAAACCGCAGCATCAATTATTAAAATTCATGAAATTAAACAAAACAAATGAAAATAATTTTAGCTTCAAAAAGTGGAGTAAGAAAAAATATTTTAGAAAACAACAAAATAGATTGCACGGTTATACCCTCTAATGTTGATGAGGACGAAGTCAAAGAGGCCATGCTCAAAGAAAATGCAACTCCAAAATTAGTATCAAAAAATCTAGCTGAATTGAAAGCAAACAAGGTAAGTCTTAAAAAACCAGACGAACTTGTTTTGGGGGCAGATAGTGTAGTTGATCTAGAAGGTGAATTAATTTCTAAACCCACAACAAGGGATCAGGCACTCAAAATATTGTGCAAATTGAATGGAAAAAAACATAGACTTATCAGCTCTGTATGTATTTCAAAAAATGGATCTATGATATGGAATTATACAGATTCTTCAAATTTAACAATGAAACAACTTAATTTAGACGAAATTAAATCTTACTTAAATAAGATTAAAGATAAAGAGTTATACGCATATGGCGTATACCAAATAGAGGCTGATGGAAGAGACTTATTTGAAAAAATCGAAGGAGACGAAGATACAATTATGGGTCTGCCAGTAAAACAAATAAAAGTTTATTTGGATTCCTTAAAATGAAAAAATACTTAGTTATAGGAAACCCAATCGAACATTCTCTATCACCAAAACTACATAATTATTGGATTAAAGAAAATAATCTTGATGCTATTTATGAAAAAAAACAAATCAATGAAATAGATATTAAAGACATAATTAATAAAGTTAAAAATAATGAAATTAATGGAGTTAATGTTACACTTCCATTCAAAAAATCAGTCATATCTTTTTTAGATGAATTGGGAGACTTTGCCAAAAAAACTTATTCAGTAAATACTATTTATAAAAACAATAATAAAATAGTAGGAGAAAATACCGACGTGGTAGGATTTAAAAATGCGATAGAGCACTCTAAGTATACAGTCAAAGGAAAAAAAATTTTTATTCTTGGTGCAGGAGGTGTAACTTCATCAATTATTCATGCTTTGAACCAAATGGGGGCTTCCACAATTATGTTAAGCAACAGAACAAAAGAAAAAGCAGAAAGTTTAAAAAAAATATATCCGAACTTAGAACTAGTAAATCGGGGAAATATTAAAAATTTTGATATGATAATAAATACTACAAGTTTAGGTTTAAAAAAAAATGACAAAATAGACATAAACCATGATGAAATAGGAAATGGAAAATTTTTTTATGACCTTATATATAATCCAAAAAAAACAAATTTTCTCCTAGAAGCCCAGAAGCGTGGTAACAAAATTGAGAATGGCAAAATGATGTTCATTTATCAAGCTCAAACCTCCTTCAAAATGTGGACCGGCATATCGCCACAAATAAATGAAAAAGTAATTAAATTATTAGCAAATGATTAAGATAGGCATTACAGGATCTTTGGCTTCAGGAAAATCAACAGTAGCAAAATTGATGTCGCGTGGTAGGTATCCTATTTTTAGTGCTGATAAAATAGTTGGTGATATTTATAAAAAAAAAATCTTTTTAGTTAAAATAAAAAAAAAATTTAATTTTGATAATACTGTAAATTTAAAAAAAAAATTAAAAAATCTTATTACCAAAAATAAAAAAGCATTAAAACAACTAGAGCAAATAATTCATCCATTAGTAAGAAAAGAAATGAGATCTTTCATGAAAAAGAAAAAAAAAATAAAAATAAAAATTCTTGAGATACCACTGTTGATTGAAAGTAAACTTGAAAAATATTTCGATATTATTGTTTTTGTAGGGGCAAAAAAAAACATTAGATTAAAAAGATATATTTCAGCAGGAGGTAATAAAAAGATATTCACAATTTTAGAAAAAAGACAAACCAAACCAAGTAAAAAGATAAAAATTAGCGATTATGTGATTTATAATAATAAAAAAATAAAAAATTTAGAAAAAAAAGTTAGTTTTTTAATGAGAAGATATGAATGAGATATTTCTAGATACTGAAACTACTGGTCTATCAGCTAAAGGCGGGGATAGAGTATTAGAAATAGCCTGTATAGAAACAGAAAATTTAATACCAACTAAAAAGATTTTTCATAAAGTTATAAATCCTGAAAAAGAAGTAACCGAAGAAGCTTTTAAGATACACGGCTTTTCAAATGACTTTTTAAAAAATAAAAAAAAATTTAAAGATATAGCTAATGAATTCCTAGAATTTATTAATGGAAAAAAGATTATAATTCACAATGCACCATTTGATGTTGAATTTTTGAATAGTGAGTTAAGTAGAGTTAATAAAAGAGGTTTAAATTTAAAAGAAATACAAGATTCGCTTACATTGGCAAGATCTAAATTTCCTGCTTCCTCCAATTCGCTCGATAACTTATGTAAAAGATTTAATATTGACCTTTCTAGACGAACAAAACACAATGCTTTGTTAGACTGCGAACTTCTAAGAGAGGTTTATATAAATCTAGTAGGTGAAAAAGAACCATCTTTAATTTCTAAAGAAAATGAATTTGGAAATGAAAATATAAAAAATTTATATAGTATTAAAAAAAATAGACAAAAAATAGTTATATTACCCACAGAAGAGGAATTAAGAAATCATAAAAATTTTTTAAAATCAGAAGTTAAGAAAAACTTTTTTTAATTTTTTTTACTTTCGTATAGTTTTTTGAAGTCTACATTTTGTTCAAAATTAACATTCTTAAATCCACATTTATCAAATAAATAAACAAGAGTGCTTCTAATCTCAGGGTAAACTTCTTGTGGGACATTTATCAGAACAATTTTTTGAAGCTCTTCTTTTTCAAATTTTTTTTCAAAATTAACAACAGAAGAAAGGGTTATAGAAATAGGAGAAGATTTGTTATCTTTCTTCGAAAGAAGATATAGAGTTGTATCTACTTCAATAATATTTTCTTTAATCTTTTTACTTTTTATTTCAAAATTAATTATAAAATCTTTTATGGTTTTTTCTAAAAGAAAATAAGATTTTGCGTCTTGTATTTCAAAAGATAAATCCTTTATGTATTTTGCAACAATTTTATAAGTCATTCTCTTTATCCTTTTTTTTCTCTACTACTTCTCCATCAATATAGTCTTGAGATTTATTTTTTATATCGCTTTCCTTTTTAATTAAAGATTTCACTATCATTTTCCTTGTAAAAGGAATTAATAACATAAAACCAAAGAAGTCTGTCACAAAGCCAGGTACTATTAGCAAACAAGCCGCAAGTGCTATGGATGCTCCTGAGATAATCTCAAACAGTGGTATCCTATTCTTGTAAAGACTATAGACCCCAGACCTTAACGTGCTTAGACCTTGCATTTTTGCGATATATATACCTATGATTGCTGTCAGAAAAATTAAAAAAATAGTGTTAAATGCACCAATATTTTGACCGATTTTGATCATTACAAATATCTCTATTGCTGGAATACCGATTAAAAATAGTAAAATTGTGTTCATTTGCCCGTTTCCAAATTATATTAATAATGTATATTTATCAAATAATGAGTAATAGTTTTGGATATTTAGACATAATTCTTTTAGCAATGATTGCTGGGTTTATCATTTTGAGATTAAGAAACATTCTTGGAAGAAAAACTGGTCATCAAGATAAAGTCTATACTGGTTTTACAGATAAAAAATTTGACGAATTTAAAGAAAAGATTAAATCACAAACAAAAAAACCAACTACTGAATTCGATACAGAACAAAAGAAAAAATTTCTTAAGGGAGCTGAGATAGCTTACGAAACAATCGTCAATTCATTTGCAAAAGGAGATAAAAGAAGTTTACAAGAACTATTAACAAAGGAAATGAGAGAAAATTTTGAGTCCGCAATTGAAGACAGAAACTCTAAAAATATCAAATCCGAATTGACTTTTATTGGAGTCAAATCATCTGTAATTGAAAAATTTGAAAAAACAGCAACAGCACTTTTCTTTACTGTTAAATTTGTAAGCGAAATAATATCAGTAAAAAAAGATAAGGATAATAATATTATTGAGGGTGATCCAAATAAGATTAAAACAGTAATAGATCATTGGAAATTCACTCGAAAGATGACAAGCTCGAGCCCAAATTGGTATTTGGCAGAAGTTAAAAATAGTTGAGTGATAAAAAAAAAATTTCTGAAAAAGACCAAAAAGACTGGGAAGATTTCTTAAAAAATCCATTAAATGTTTCTGAAAAAGAAATAGATCAGTCAATAAAAGATAAAAATTTAAAATTCAAATTTGATTTGCATGGTTATTCAATAGATAATGCTAATAAAAAAGTAACTGAAGTTATTGAAAATTGTTATTCAAAAGGCTTTTCAGAAATTTTATTAATAACAGGTAAAGGGCACCATTCCAAAGCACACAATAATGTATATGCTTCCAAAGATTTTAGTACTTTGAAGGGCACCATACCTGAATTTATTAAAAATAATTTTAATTTATCCTCTAAAATACTAAATATGAAAGAAGCCGATGAAAATCTGGGAGGTAAAGGAGCTCTAATTATTAAATTAAAAAAATTAAAGAATAAATTTTGATAAATCTGTATTTTTTACTAGGTCTCCTAAATTTTTCTTAACAAATTCTTTATCAATTTTAATTTTTTGGCCTGCTTTATCCGATGCTGTAAAGCTCACTTCATCTAAGACTTTTTCTATAATTGTGTGTAATCTTCTAGCGCCAATGTTTTCGACAGTGGCGTTTATCTCAGTCGAAAGTTTTGCCAACATGTCTATACCATCATCGGAAAAATCTAATTCTACTTCTTCAGTTTTAAGTAACGCCTTGTATTGTTTTATTAAACTGTTATCAGGTTCCTTCAGAATTCTTTTAAAATCATCTTCTGTTAGTGCATTTAACTCTACTCTAATTGGTAAACGACCTTGTAATTCAGGAAGTAAGTCAGATGGCTTTGCTAATTGAAAAGCGCCAGAAGCAATAAATAAAATATGATCTGTTTTTACAGGACCATATTTTGTATTAACTGTTGTACCTTCTATTAATGGAAGTAAATCTCTTTGCACACCTTCTCTAGATACATCCCCACCAACTCTATCACCTCTAGCTGAAACTTTGTCTATTTCATCTAAAAATACTATTCCATTATTCTCTGTAGAGTCTTTAGCTTCTTTAATAATTTTGTCTTGCTCGATCATTTTGTCTGACTCTTGAGCTATTAGAATTTCATGAGACTCTTTAACATTCATTTTCTTTTTCTTACCTTTAGGTCCTGAAGATTTTCCTAATATCTCACCAATATTAACCATACCTATGTTTGCACCAGGCATACCTGGTATTTCAAAGCTAGGCATTCCAGACGAAGCATCATTAACTTCAATTTCAATTTCATTTTTATCTAGATCACCTGAACGCAATCTTTTTCTAAAACTTTCTCTTGTAGCCAAACTAGCTTTTTTTCCCACAAGTGCGTCTAAAACTTTTTCTTCAGCTGCCAATTGTGCTTTTGCGTACACTTCTTTTCTTCTTTTTTCTTTCTCCATAGCAATAGCTATTTCGATTAAATCTCTTATGATTTGTTCTACATCTTTCCCGACATAGCCAACTTCAGTAAATCTTGTTGCCTCAACTTTAATAAAAGGAGCTTGAGCTAATTTAGATAATCTTCTAGAAATTTCCGTTTTTCCAACACCTGTTGGTCCAATCATTAAAATATTTTTTGGCAGAACTTCATCTTTCATATCATCTGAGAGAGCTTGTCGTCTCCATCTATTTCTTAATGCAACTGCAACTGCTCTTTTGGCCTGATGCTGTCCAATGACATATCTATCCAATTCTGATACGATTTCTCGTGGAGATAACGCACTTACTTTAGAACTATCTTTTTTTGATGAGTTTTTAACTACTTTAAGATTTGGTGCTTTTTGAATCATTTAATTATACTTTTTCAGTTGTAACATTGTTATTTGTAAATACACAAATTTCTGAAGCTACCTTAAGAGATTTTTTTGCAATTTCTTCAGCTGACATATTGGTATCCATTAAAACTTTTGCTGCAGCAAGTGCATAATTACCGCCAGAGCCAATGCCAATTATTCCATCTTCAGGTTCCAAAACATCACCTGTACCCGAAATAATAAAACTTTTTTCTTTATCTGCAACTGCCATTAATGCCTCTAATCTTCTCAAATATTTATCTGTTCGCCAGTCCTTCGCAAGTTCAACAGCAGCTCTTGTCAAATTCCCTGCATGTTTTTCCAACTTAGCCTCCAATCTTTCAAAAAGTGTTAAGGCGTCAGCAGTTGAACCAGCAAATCCAGCAATCACATTTCTTTTCTCAATTTTTCTAACTTTTTTAGCTTTACTTTTTAAAACTGTATTTCCAAAACTTACTTGTCCATCTCCAGCAACAATAGTTTGGTTCCCCTTTCTTATAAGGACAATTGTTGTTCCATGCCAATTCTGGTTTGTATTCATGCTATTCTATGTGGAGATTTAATTTGATTCTTCAAGACCCTGCGCTCATTTATTGATAAATGCTAAATTTAACTATATATCTTAAATATAATTCATATTTATGAGCAGAAAAGCCAAAATTTTAAGAAAAACCAAAGAGACGAATATATCTGTCGAAGTAAACTTAGACGGAAAGGGAAAGTATCAAATTAAGACTAAAATAGGTTTTTTAGATCACATGTTGGAACAACTTTCAAAACACTCTTTAATAGATATCAAGATTAATGCAAAAGGAGACACACATATAGATCTGCACCACACAACAGAGGATACCGGAATTGCTTTAGGTGAGGCTATTAAAAAAGCCGCAGGAAAAATGAAAGGAATTAAAAGGTACGCCACCACATATATACCAATGGATGAAACTCTAACACGTGTTTCCATGGATATATCAAATAGACCTTACTTGATTTGGAACGTGGATCTAAAAGTTGAGAAACTTGGTGAAATGGATACTGAACTTTTTAAAGAATGGTTCCAGGCTTTTTCACAGTCCGCAGGCATTACGTTACATGTGGAAAATATTTATGGTGATAATAGTCATCATAAGATTGAATCTTGCTTTAAAGCCCTAGCGAGATCTCTTAAAGAGGCATTGGAGATTGATAAAAGAATTAAAAATTCAATACCATCTACAAAGGGCTCTATATAAAATTGATGAAAGTCACAATTGTTGACTACCAGTCGGGCAATATAAGCTCAGTTATAAACTCTTTTAAAGAGGTGGCCAAAGGTAAAGTAAATCTTGAAATTACTTCAGATATTAAGAAAATAAAATCTAGTGACAAAATTGTTTTACCAGGCCAAGGATCGTTTAAAAGCTGCGTAGACTCTCTCAATAGTATTTCTGGATTAGTAGACACGCTAAAAGATTTTGCAATTACAAATAAGAAACCTTTATTAGGAATTTGTGTAGGCTTACAAATGTTCGCAGATATTGGGAATGAAGAAGCAGAAACAAAGGGATTAGGTTGGATTTCTGGTAAAGTTTCTAAAATTGACAATCAAAAGGGAAAATTTAAACTTCCACATATTGGCTGGAACGAAATTGAAATTCAAAAAGAAAGTAAAATATTTAAAGACATAAAAAATAAATCTCATA
>MDTB01062388.1_pt1 | contig 11344 bp, 15 predicted proteins | sample 811161 | NCBI WGS metagenome assembly MDTB01 (sample SAMN05326650, study PRJNA326480) | marine metagenome | isolation source: seawater | place: Mediterranean Sea | collected 2009
CGGAGAGCGTGACAACAGCCATGTTGAGGTTGGTTTCGGGTTGGCCACCACCCGCCAGGGAGAACGGCCGGAACCGGCTGACGTCCTCACCCGAAACATACGGGTGTGCGGTGTTGAAAGGGACTCCCCAACTTAACAGCGGGGGGTTCAGCGAATGCCGGCCAGACGCGCCTCCGCAAACAGGGCCCGCACACTGATCCGGTTTAAGGGCAACCGCAGCAGCTCCATCGCCGTACCGGGATGACCGCGCCGGATGAGCCAGGCCAGCAACGGCCTCAAGCTGCGCTCATTCACCAGGCCACCGAGGGTGAGCAGCTCCCAGAGCAGGCGATGCAACAGGGTGAACTGAATGATGAAACGCACCCGTCGCGTGGGGTGCTTTTTGTAGAAGATCAACCCCATCTTGGCCCGTTCACGCTCCTTGCGAATGAGATCGGGTACCTGCTCGAGCGACAGGGGCGGATGCCAGTGGTAGCCGGCAGCAGCAGGGCAGCGCACCAGCTTCACCCCCATCCGGCGCAGCCGCTCCCCCAGCTCCAGATCCTCCCAGCCATACAGACGGAACGAGGGGTCAAACACCCCCGATTCCACCAGCACGTTCCGATCGATCGCCACATTGCCCGTGGCGAAGTAGGCCCAGGAGAGATCGCTCAGCTTGTGGGGTTCGCTCTGGGGGGACTCAAAATTGTGGGTGTTGATCACAGCTCCGTAGGTGAAGCAGAGCCGGGTTCCTTGCCTCTGCCACGCCTGACGCAAAGCACTGAGGTGTTCACGCAAGAAGGTGGGAACCACCACTAGGTCACTGTCGATAAAGATGATCAGCTCGCCGCGAGCTTGATCAACGCCGAGGTTGCGGCCCAGGGCCGGGCCGCCGTGCTCCTGTTGAAGCAGCCGCACATGGGGCAGCGATGGGGCGTGGGCGGCAACCCAATCCACGGTGCCGTCGGTGGAGCCGTCATCGACCAGCACGATCTCGAAGTCATCACCCTCAGGCAGCTCAACCTGGGCTTCAAGCGCGCTTAGGCACTGCTGCAGGATCGGCAGCCGGTCGTAGGTGGGGATGACGACGCTGACGAGCACATGTCCAACCTGGATCGCTCCATGATCGCTGATGCCCTCAGGAGCGATAGGTGCGCACGAGGATCAGCTGCTCGCCATCGCGATAGAGCTTGAGCTCACCATCGGCCAACTGAAGCCGCTCGTTCTCCTTCCAGCGCTCGAGCTTGAGCTCCATCAGCAGGCTGGCCAGCACCTCCGCATCGATGCGCCTGAACTCCTGCCGCTGCAACCAGTCGCGCTGCTCACCGGCTTCGGCCACCTCAGCATCACGCCAGACCTCGAGCACGGCAGATTGCTGCTCAGGCACCAGCGCAATCAGCTTGGTTGATGGAGCCACATCAGCAGCAGGCTCCAGAGCTGAATCAGCGGAGCTGAAGGGATCGGCGATGGCGACGGTGGCGTTTTCAACCGATGCCACCTGGTCCTCCGATGGATCAACCGCAGTGGCAGAGGATTCCTGAGCCGCCAGGGGAGACTCCTGATCGGCGGCCTCAGCCGCATCGGGGAGTTCCACCTCAGCGACAGCCCCCGGAACGGGAACCATCAGGGCATCCGGCGGAGGCGGAGGCAACACATCCGCAAAGGGGATGCGCAACGGCACGCTGCTGAGCTGGGAGGGCAGCTGCTGCTGGAGCTGGGAGGTCAGGTCCAACAGAGCACCGATGGGAGTGCGATCGCGCTGCGCACCGTCAGCACGTCGGCTTGACGTGGCCTGCTGCACAGGCAGCGAGAGCAGCAGGCCGTGGGCGATCAGGGCGATCAGGACAGGGACGGTCCAGGCGGGGCGATGGTGCCAGCGATCGCGCAGCAAGGGGAGGGGACTGAGGGATGTCACGGTGATTCAGGAAGTTTGAGTTCAACCGGAGCAGGAGATCCCTGCAGTGCGGTCAGCACCGGCCGCAGCGAGCCCCAGGGGGTCTGGGCTGCAGGCACCAGGCGCAGGCGACCATCGGGCTGGCGGCTGGCATAGGCCGCTGCCACAACCGCCAAGCGATCGAGGGGGATCGAACGGCCCTGGATGGTGAGATTGCCGCGCGGGTCGATGCGCACCGGCAGGATGGACGTCATCAGCGGGGTGGTGGCGGTCCTGATCGGCACCAACAGGGCGCAGAACGCGATCAAGACCAGCAGCACATCAGCTAGCGGCAGCCAGTAAGCGCCCTCATCAACCGCCTGGAGAGGGTGACGGTGGCAGGGGCGATTCATGGCTGCACCTCCATGGACGGGAGCTGCAGTTGCAGGCGCGCCCCGGCAATGGCCTGCATGGCACTGAAGCGGGCACTGACCTGCTCGAGTGCCATGCCATCAGCTGGGATCAGGAGCAGACGGGGAGGCTGCTCCAGCGCGTTCTGAGCGGTAATGGCAGCGATGAGGTCGGCCTGACTGATGGAGCGCCCATCAAGGCGCCACCCGCCATCGCGGGCCATCGCCAGCATCTGCTTTGGGGCACTGAGAGGAAGTGCTGACGGCAACGGGCGCGGAGCAGGGGGGGCCGGCGCCGGCGTCACGGCCATCCAGATCAGAAAGCTGAGCACCACCAAGAGCACATCGATCAGGGGGATCAAGGTGCCGACGTTGGCGTTGAGCTCTGTGCTGCGACCGAGATCAGCCATGGCTTGAGATGAGCTGCTGATGGTTCAGTTCAAAGGCCAGGGCCAGACGCTCCAGCAGCGCCAGATGACTGCTGCGGAAAGCGGTGTTGATCCGCAAAACAACAACCGCCAGCAGGGCCAGAAGGATGCCCATGGCCGTCGCCACCAGCACCTCGGAAATGCCCAGGGCGACGACATCAGCCGATGCAGCGGCGCTGGGACCGCCAAGCGAGGCAAAGGTGCGCATCAAACCAGTCACCGTGCCCAGCAGACCGAGCAGGGGACCAAGGGCAGCGGAGGCCTCAAGGATCCGCTCCCCACGGGCCATGCGCTGGCTTTCCAGCTGCAGGCAGAGCTGGAGCTCCAGCTGCCGAGCCGCTTCTCCCTGGGCCGCAGTGAGACGGCGGAGCAGATCAGCTGCTGGTGCCTGCAGCGAGGCGAGCGGCGGCAAGGCACCAGCGAGCAGATCCTGCTCAAGACGCTGCCAGCGCCTTGAACCTGCACTGCCTAACTCACGCCAAAAACGGGCCCTGTCAAAGGCGATGGCCACAACGGCAACCGAGAGGAGCAGCAGCGGAACCATGACGGGACCGCCAAGCGAAAGCTGCTGAAGCACGAGAAGCTGTATCTGTCAATACCAGGCTAGACAGCGTCCAACAAAAAGACCCACCCGAATCAAAATCCGGGTGGGTCTTTGGTCAGGGTTTGAAAACGAAGATCAGTCGGCAGCGCCACCGTTATTGGCTGTGCCGGTGACGCCGTTACCTGCACCTTCACCACGGCCGTCGTTGCGCATCTTGCGCTTCTTGAACTTACGGGCGTAAGCGCGGTTGCGTTCCTGTTTCTCGCGCTTGAGGTTGCGGCGCTTTGCCATTGATTGCTCTTTGAGGTTTGTCTTCTTCCAACACCTTAACCGGCCGTCTTCTGTAAGACCGACACCTCTTGCATGAGTCCATCTTCCATTTCAAGCAATCGATCCGCCACATCAAGAATCCGCGGGTCGTGGGTGACCATCAAGACACCGCATCCCTGCTCGCGGGCAAGACGACGCAGCAGCTCGACTACTTCACGCCCGGTGCGTCCATCGAGGGCTGCCGTCGGTTCATCGGCAAGCAACAACTCGGGCTGAGCCGCCAGAGCTCTGGCAATGGCAACCCGTTGCTTTTGACCGCCGGAAAGATCATGGGGGAGCTTGCGCAGCTGATCGCCAAGACCCACAGCGCGCAACCACTCCCGGGCCAGCCCTCTGCGGGCGTCATAACTGCGGCCCGGCAGAAGATCAGCGCCCATCTGCACGTTCTGCTCAGCCGTCAGGCAACGCAGCAGGTTGTGGCCCTGAAAAATCATGCCGATGCGTTCGCGCACCCGGCGACGCTGGCCTGCATTGGCCCCGCGCAGGGGAACGCCCAGCACATCCAACTGCCCCTCCTGGACGCTGCGCAACGCACCGATCAAGGTCAGCAAGGTGGTCTTGCCACATCCGGATGGTCCCGTCAGCAGGACCACTTCACCTGGCTGGATCTCAACGTCGATGCCCTGCAGAACGCGGCGACGCATGCTGCCCTTCCCGTAGCTGTGGCACAGGGCAGAGGCACGGATCACCGCGGACGTGGCTGTTGAAGCTTTCATCAGAAGATGTCGGCGGGGTCAGCGTCGGCGAGCTTGCGCATCGCGAGCATGGCCGAGCCCAGGCACATGACCAGCACCATGCTGAACACCAGCAAGGCTCGTTCAGGTGCCATGGACACCGGAAGTTTCGTTGAACTGCGGATGAGGGCATACAAACCCTCACCGGCGGCATAGGCCGGCAAATACCCGATGATCGCCAGCAGAAGGCCCTCTCGGGCCACCACTCCCAGCAGCTCGCGCAGCTTGTAGCCCATCGCCATCAACGTGGCGTACTCCGGCAGGTGATCACTGACATCGCCATACAGAATTTGATAGACGATGACGCAGCCGACCACGAATCCCATGGCGGCGCCGAGGGTGAAGATGAAGCCGATGGCGGTGCTGCTGCGCCAGTAGTTCTTCTCGAACTCGATGAAATCCTGTTTGGTGAAGACCTTCACATCAGCGGGAAGCTGACCCTGCAGACGCTCCGAGACACGTTCAGGATCACTGCCGGACTTCAGGCGGATCAGACCGATTTCGATGCTGCCTCTGGGGGTGTTGGGCAGCAGGCTGCGGAAGGTTTCACGGCTGGTGATGAGATTGCCATCGGCGCCAAAGGAGGGGCCAAGCCGGACCAGGCCGCTCACCCGCACCCGCTGACCGGCGACTTCGGTCTCCACCACCTTGCCGGCATTGAAACGCTCAGCCACGGGTCCAAATTCGGGTCTGGAGAGCTCATCGAACAGGACACGGCCTTTCTGGCGCAGCAGATGGGACTGTTCAGCCACCATGGGACTGATGAACAGCCCATCGTCGGGCTCGAAGCCAAGCGCCAGGATCGAGCGGGTCTTGCGGGTCTCGGGGTTGCGCCAGAGCACGAAATTCCAGTGCACCGGTGTGATGCTCTCGACCGCGTCATCAGCAAGCGACTGGATCAGTCGTCGCTCTGGAAACCCCGACATGCTGATCGAGCTCATCGAGCGCGGACTCATCAGCACCAGATCGGCATTGAACAGCCGGTGGATCGTGACGCTCGCATCAAAGAGGCCGTCACGAAAGCCCAGCTGCATGAACATCAAGATGCCCGCAAAGCTGATGCCAGCCAGGGCAATGAGCAGCCTCACCGGCTGGCGGCTGAGAAGCAGCCAGGCCAAGGGGACACGGCGCGACTGCCAGAAGGACCAACTCACGGCTGCAGACGAGCGATCAACCGCAATCCGGTCAGGCTGCTGACGCGGGCAGCATCCTCAGGATCCAGTGCCACGCGCACCTCGATCACCCGCGCATCGGTGTCAGCTGTGGGGTCGGTGCTCAACACACCGCGCTGCTGAACCTGGGGATCGACGCGGATGACACGGCCGCGGAGGGTGCCATCAAAACCACCGTTCTCACTCTCGAGGCGGACGCGTTGACCGATACGCACACGGTCAACATCGCTTTCGTAAACCTCCAGCAGAGCCTGCATGGCGTTGCTGCGGCCCAGTTGGAGCACACCATCAGCTCCAGCGCGCTCGCCGGGACGCGCTGCGATGGAAAGCACGGTCCCGGCAAATGGGGCGCGTAGCTCACTGTCGGGCAGCTTCACCTGCTGGCGCGCCAGCTCGGCGCGGGCCAACGCGAGCTCCTGTTGCAGCGCGAGCAACTTCAGCTGGCGCAGTTCCAGCCCTTCTAAGGAGATGGCTCCAAGCTCCTGCAGCTCGAGATAGCGCTCAACGTCGCCTCGCAGCAGCTGCTCACGGCGCTCGAGGCTGTTGATCGTGGCCTTCGCCACATTCAGATCGGCCTGCGCATCGGCCTGGTTGTCAAAGCGGGCCAGCAACTGACCTTGCTGCACCTGATCACCCACCTCAACCAACAACTCGCTGACCCTGGGCATGGCGCCCATGGCACCGGAAGGGGCAGCGAGCCGGCGCACATCACCTTCAGGGGTCAAGCGACCCAGCGCAGAGACCGCTTGCAGGCGCGGTTGAACCGGCGCGGGCACGGCCTGCTGAGCCGGTTGGGGCTGGTCGCGGCTGAGCCAGCGCAGGCCCCCTGCAATGAGAAGGGCAGGAACCACCACCAGCAGCGCCTGACGCCAGCGCCGAGATTGGCGCTGGGGAGCTGGAGCATGGCTTGGCACCGCGACGGCGGGAAGGTCTTGGGTGCTGGATTCAGTTCCCACAGTGCTCCCCGGGGGTTGGTGGATCATCGAAGAGCAGATTCTGGATGTAACGGTCGGCCCACTGCGAATCAAAGGCCATTTCAAGAACCCGCCGGGTCTTGTCGTTGCGGCGTTGCTGCTGGCAGTAGAAGAGCTGCCCTGCATGACGGCTGAGGCTGTCGGGATGGTCTGCCGGCTGGGGTTCACAGTCTTCGACGGAACGCAGCATCACCCCATGCACCGCCTCGAGATGGGCGAGGAACCAATCCTCTTCCTGAGCACTTGTGGGACGCACAAACAGAACATGCGGTGAGAAGATCGTGCCCCAGCTGGGCACCTCTCTGGGTTGGGAGAACGGGTGATTGGGCAGCTGCTGCAGGCGGGCCACCACACGCTCTGGCAGGGAAGCACCGGTTGGGGAGAGATCGACGATGGCCGCTGAAACCGCACCGCGACCCACCACCACATCGGCGCCAAAGATCGGCAGGTCGTAGCAGGGATCCGGGAAGAGAACGCAATGAAGGATGTCGAGGTTGCGCCCAACCTGGGCGGTTTCCAAGTGGATTTTGCGGACACCGGGGCAACACAGCAGCTGATTGCTGATTGCCATGGCATCGCCCTCAAGCTCCCCACGGATCTCGGCGAGGTCGCCATCCATCGGCAAGGCACTGACGCTCGTCAGCCCCTGCCAGGCAGAGCGCAGAGATGCGGCAATCCGGGGAATGAGCGGATGGAAATCGCGCACCGGCTGCTGCGTCCTGAGCAAAGCCAAAGCGTACGGGGCTCCCTTACGCGCTCAGGGGTCGCCATCATGGAGGGATGCCAACGGATTCTCTGGCCGATCTGCGGCCCTGCCTCGGTTATCCAGCTCCTCAGCAACGCACGCTCGACAACGGCTGTCCGGTGACCCTTCTGCCGCTGGCTGAAGCGTCAGTGGCCTGCCTTCAGTTCTGGTGCCAGGCAGGCAGCTGGCGTGAGCAGAGCGGGGAAGCAGGGATCGCCCATTTCCTTGAGCACATGGTGTTCAAAGGCAGCGACGGCTTACCGGCGGGGGCGTTTGATCACCGGGTAGAGGCCGTTGGTGGTCAAAGCAACGCCGCCACGGGTTTTGATGATGTGCACTATCACGTACTGCTGCCGCCCGAGGGGTTATCGCTGGCTTTGGAACTCCTGCCCAGGCTCGTCCTGACGCCGGGCCTGCAGGAGCAGGATTTTCAGCTCGAGCGGCAGGTTGTGCTCGAAGAACTCGCCCAGAGCGAGGACCAGCCTGAGGAGGTTGCGTTTCAGCAGCTGCTGGCGCTCGGCTGCGGTCAGCATCCCTATGGCCGGCCGATCCTGGGCACCCGCGAGGATCTGCAAGGGATGACACCGGCGGCCATGGGGGCCTTCCAGTCGCGCCATTACCGGGCTGATCGCTGCGCCGTTGCCATTGGAGGCCGCTTCGATCCAGAGGTCGTTCTCCACCAACTGCAAAGCGGTCCGGTCGGTGAGCTCCCGGCAACCACAACAGCAGAGGCGGCATCAGCAGGACTTGCCGTTGCACCAGGGCGACACCGGGTGCATCTGCCGCGCTTGGAATCGGCCCGGCTGCTGATGCTCTGGGCCGCACCACCGGCCAAGGCACAACAGCAGCTGAGCGGCCTGGATCTCTGGACCACCGCCCTGGCCGAGGGGCGCAGCAGCCGCCTGGTCAAACGCTTGAGGGAGGAGTTGCAGCTGGTGGAATCCATCGATCTGGAACTCCATCCGTTAGAAGACGGGAGCCTCATGGTGCTGGAGGCCGTCTGCGAGCCCAGCCAACTCGAAGCCGTAGCTCAGGAGGTGGAAACGCTGCTGCAGCAAGCAGCTGCAGGGATGAGCCAGGCAGAGCTGGCGCGGGCGCGACGCCTGCTGGAGCACGGCCATCGCTTCTCTTTAGAAGCGATCGGTCCCCTGACCCAGATGCTGGGTCAAACGAGCCTGAGCAGACGTCTGCAGAGCTTTGATGAGCCGCTGCAGCGACTCGCGTCCTGGAACAGCGACAGCCTGAAACCCCTGGCAGCGGCTCTGGATCCATCCCTGGCCTGCATCCTCGAGGTCCTGCCGCTGTGAGCCCCACGATCATCTGGCTGGATCACAGTTTCGGGGGGATTCATGCCGCTCGCTTGGTCCTCCCCCATGGCAGCGCCATGGATCCTCAAGGCGGTGCAGGGATGCACCAACTGCTGGCCGGAAGCCTCACTCGTGGATGCGGGGATCTGGGGGCCGTGGCGTTCGCCGAGCACATCGAAACGCTTGGGGGCAGCCTGCGCAGCGACACGAGCGATGACCGACTCGTGCTGGCCCTCAAATGCGTCAGCACGGATGCACCGCAGCTCCTGCCGCTGCTGCTGGAGATGGTCGAAACACCCCACCTGCAAGACGAGCAGGTGCGCCTGGAACAGGATCTCAATCTGCAGTCCCTGCAACGCATGCAGGAGGACCCATTTGCCCTGGCCCACGAGCAGTTGCGCCTCTTGCTCTATGGCAGCGGCACCTATGGCCACGACCCTCTGGGGCGCCGCGATGAGCTCGAAGGCATCGACCCCGAGGCCATCAGGCATGCCGCTCGAGCGTTGCCTTGCCACCAGGCCACGATGGTGATCAGCGGACCGGCCGATGAGCCGCTGCAGCGATTGGTGCAAGAGCGCATCTCCTGCTGGCAGGCCAGCGCTGGGGTGCGGCCGCAGTTGGGCAGCATCTCGGCCAACAACTGGGCTGGCGTTGGCGCCGACACCGAGCAGTCCGTGTTGATGCTTGGGTTTCGGACCGTGCCGATCCACGCCCCTGAGGCTCTGGCCCTGCGGCTGCTGCAGGTGCATCTGGGCGTGGGCATGAGCAGTCGTCTCTTTCAGAGCCTGCGGGAGACCCATGGGTTGGTGTACGACGTCGGCGCCGAACTGGCACTGCGCGAACTGGAATCGCCCTTCATCTGGCATCTGTCCACCAGTGCCGAGCAGGCGGTCGCCGCCCTCGACGCTCTGCTGGCGGAATGGCAGCAGGTGCTGCAGGCCCCCCTGCCAGAAGCATCCCTCGAGCTGGCGCGCGCCAAGCTGCGGGGCCAGGAAGCCCTGGGACGTCAGACCGGGGCCCAACGGGCGGAGCGGACGGCACTGTGTCTGAGCCTGGGACTACCGGGGGACTATCACCAGCGGGCCATGGAGTGGATTGAGACGATCAGCGCCACGGATGTGCTGGAGGCAGCACGCCGCTGGCTCCAGCATCCAGTGCTCAGCGCTTGCGGGCCGGCAGCCAGTCTCAGTGCTCTGCAGTCCCGTTGGCAGCAGGTGGTTCCTCCGCAGCGATCGGCAGCAGCAGCTCGCTAGAAAGAACAAAAGTGCCCCGCCGGAAACGCACCGCTGCCTGATTCAGCGGCAGCAGAGCGACCACTTCGCCGTCCTCGCCGTCGTCGATCAGATCACCAGGTCTGAGCATCGCCATGGCATCGGCAGTTTTCAGATAGCTCTGCGGCTCAGCCAAGCGGACGGCCATGCCAATCGATAACGGGTGGCTTGCTGAATCGGGCACCGTTGTTGCTGACTCGTGATTCGTGCAGGATGAACCCACTTCAGGCTGAATGGGTGTGCGCGCCTTGCTGAATTGGTCCGGGGCGCTAGCGGGACTGCTGCTCATCATCGCCGGAAGCCTGCTCTACCCAGCCTTGCCCCTGTGGGATCCACGCACCGGGCTCGCTGCTGTGGATCTGGGCATCTCCGCTCAGGTGCCGGCGCTGCTGTTGACCGCACTGATCTGCGGGCCCCGTGCCGCCTTCATTGCTTCGGTGGCTTATCTGGTCTTTGGCTTGTTCATCCTGCCGGTCTTCCATGGAGGCGGTGGTCTGGATTACCTGCAGCAGCCGGCCTTTGGTTACATCGCCGGATTCCTGCCTGCGGCGTGGCTGAGCGGGCGTCTGGCGCAGCAGGACGGCCTCGACACGTTGGAAGGCTTGACCGGTGCTGCGGTGCTCGGCCTGGTGACGATCCAGCTCTGCGGGGCCCTCAACCTGGTGCTCGGCAGCCTGGCCGGGCGCTGGGAGCCCTCCTTGAGCCAACTGCTGCTGACCTACAGCCTGCTGCCACTGCCTGGCCAGCTGCTGCTGTGCTGTCTGGTGGGTCTGCTGGCCAGGATGCTGAGGCCACTGTTGCTGGTGCAGCACTGATGGCTGGCCTGCGTCGTCGTGGCTCAACATTGGTCCTCGCTGCCGTTGTGGCGGGCGTTGATCAGCTCAGCAAGCAGTGGTTGCTGCAGCAGCCAGCAGCGATGGGCCGTCCCCTCGTGCCGGGCCTGATCAACCTGCGGCTGGTCTGGAATGACGGCGCCGCCTTCAGCCTGTTCAGGAATGGAGCCCTGTGGCTGGGCATCATCAGCCTGGTGGTGAGCCTGGCGCTGGTGGCCTGGATCTGGCAGCGGGGAGATCAATGGCGCAGCCTGCAGGCCGCTGCAGCGGGACTGCTGCTGGGCGGGAGCCTGGGCAATGGCATCGACCGATGGCGATTTGGGGCGGTGATTGACGGGCTGGAACTGGTGCCATTCCAATTTCCGGTCTTCAATCTGGCTGACGTTGCCATCAACCTCGCCGTGTTGTGTCTGCTGATCGACGCGCTCAGAACCAGGCGATGACAGCGCAGCTGCTGATTCGCAACGGCACCGATCCGCTGCGCACCATCGTTCTGCACGGTCATGTGTATCGCATCGGCCGTGACCCCGATGCTGAGGTGCCGGTGATGCACCCAGCGGTCAGCAAGCGCCATGCCCTGCTGGAACTGCGCCAGGGACGGTGGCAACTAAGGGATCAGGGCTCCACCAATGGCCTGAGCTGGCAGGGCCGACGGGTCAGCTGGCTGGAGCTGCGCGATGGCGACTGCATCCGCCTTGGCCCCGAGGCGGACACAAGCCTGCCGTTGCTGGAATTCAGGGATCC
>MDTB01211305.1_pt1 | contig 11344 bp, 11 predicted proteins | sample 811161 | NCBI WGS metagenome assembly MDTB01 (sample SAMN05326650, study PRJNA326480) | marine metagenome | isolation source: seawater | place: Mediterranean Sea | collected 2009
ATCAATTTTTTTAAAAGTGTTGAACTTAAAAAATATGCATGATTATGAATAAACCAAAAAAATTTTATTTTATCCTTTTTAAACAACTTTCTTTCTCCCCATCTTTTTGAACAAGGTGAGAGAATTCCAATTTTTTTATTTCTTCTTAAAATACTTAATAAAGGTTTAATCGTTTTCTTTTTTCTCAGTAAAGAGTCATTTGAAATTAAAAAAAAGGCCTCATATTTATCAAATTTATTTTCATCATATAATTTTTTTAATCCAAAATTCATACCTCTATAATATCTAAGTCCTTTTTTTAGCGCAGATTTCCAGTTTGCGTGCCAAGTTGTATACTTTGATAGTTTTTTTTTATCTGAGCCAGACTCGATAACAAAAATATCCGTTTCTTTTCCATCAAATCTCTTTAAGTGACTATAAAGTTTATCTGTAATATCTGGTAGATTTCTATTTAAAATGATTGTAGCTACAGGTTTCATTAGTGGATCATTTTAAAATTTATAAGATATCTCAAAATATTTTTTTTTATTTCATTCTTCAAAAAAATATCAAGATTCAATGATTTTTTTCGTAATTCAAATTCCAATTCTTTTTTTAATTCAATAAACGCTGGGTTTGAAAATACGTAGTGGCCAGAAATTATTGATTTTTCAAGGTTATTTGCTTTACTATCTTTTATCATCCATTTTTCCCATTTTTTTGATTCAAGGGAAATTTTCAAAAATTTTTCTAAAATATTTCTAAATTTATATTTTTTCATTAAATAAACTAAAGATTTAGTTTCAGTAACTCCAAATTCAGGAGCAACATTTGAAGCATGTATTCCAAGTCGTGGGTGCCAGCTCAAAGCTTCGTTAGATAAATAATCAGTATTATGCTCTTTCATAAGAACATTGTATTTATTACAAATTTCAATCATTTTTGGAACTTGAATTTCCGCAGGAATTTCATTTTCCACTCTAAAAGGGGTTTCAAAAGTTCCTACGTTTCTCATTTCTAAAACCCTAGTGCCAGATTGAATAACGACAAAAGTAGGTTTACTAAACTTTTTTTTTTCACAGAAATTAATTGTTTTAATTAACGTTTCCTCTAATTCTTCCTGGGTATTAGTAGTCCCACTTTGTTCCTCTGTACCAATTTCAAAATAAATTTTTTTTCTTTTTTTTTTTGCGTAATTGGAACAAAATTCATACATTTCGAAAAGTCTATCTAAGCATTTTTTTTTACTTTTTTCGGTATTATTCAAACTAAGGCTAGTGTCTATATGGATAATTTTAAATCCAGCATCGATATCACTAGAAAAAGATTTTTTTGCTGACATCATTGCCTCTTTTGTTGTCATTTTTTTTTCTTTTTCTAAATTATGTTGCCAAGGACCTCCATGATCTCTACATAACAAAATTAATTTCTTTTTATCTTTTTTTTTTACATATTTACTAAATTCTTCTGTTGTCCAATTATTTACGTAGCCACCTCCAAAATACTTGCTATCTATTTGCCTTCTACTTGCAATCAGCATAATTGGTGTATTATATTTATTTGAAAGCTCAATAGTGGCATCAACACAATTTTTGCTCATAGGACCAACTGCTAAAAGAGTTGATTTTCTTCCTCTCAAATAATTTGAAAATATATGTGGTATCATGTTGTCCAAGATCCTGAAAATTTTTTATTTTTTGGTATTTTATGTGGATTATATTTTTTAAAAAATTTTTTCATCAAATGTAAACAAGCTTCTGCGACTGCTCTATCACCGCCAGATCTTTTTGTAACATAATCTGAACTTTTTTTTGTTAATTCATTTCCATTAAAAGGACATATAGAATAAAAAACTTTTTCCATAACAGGTATATCCATAATACCATCTCCCATGTATATAGTTTCATTAAAACTATATCTTCTCTTAATCCAATCTAGTCTCTTTACGGTACTGACAAGGTCTAACTTAAAATTCATATCTTTAACAATTCTTTTTTTCGATATAGCGAACCCTTTTTTATCACCAGTTATAAATCTTACTTCTAAAAATTCTTTGATTAAACTTAATGCGTCATGATCATCGGGACCAAATATTTTACTAAATTTACCGTTTTTATTATAAAAAAATTGACCCGTAGTCATTACACCATCAACATCAAGAATAAATACTTTTAAATTATTTTTTTTCATTTTTTATATTGTAGATTTTTTCAATAACATCTTTATATATACAAAAAACATAAATTTTAGAATGAAAAATCATTAAATGAATAATAAAGATAAAATTCGTTCAAATTATGAGATAAAACAGAGAAAAAAAGCCTTTTTAGAAGTGACAAATTTATTTAAAAAAAATCATATAGATTTTTTTTTGTACGGTGGTGTACTTCTAGGTTTTCATAGAGACAAAAACTTTATCAAATGGGATTGGGATGTTGAAATTGGGATGTTTGAAAAAGATTTAGATTTAAATTATGAAAAAATACTCAGAATTTTAAAATTTAATAATTTTTTAATAATAAGTAAGAATAAAGACGAATTAAAGATTGTTTTTACGAAATACTCAAAACCTTCAATAACTCAATTTGAAATCAATGGTTTTGTTTATGATTATATAAATAAAAATTTCATAAGAAAAAAACTAAATATACCTTCTAAATTTTTAAGAAATTTATCACAAATAAAAATTTTTAATCAAAAATATTTTACACCTAGCCCTAGATCAGATTTTTTAAAGTATGTTTATGATGATTGGAAAAAAAAAATTAATACAACCAAAAAGGAAATTTATCTAAGCAAAAAAATGCTTAATGATAATAATTGGAAGTTTTACTTAAAATTAAGAAAAATAAAAAGAATATTGTTTTAATTATTTTTCAAAATATCGAGGTTTATTGTTTTATCAAAGTATTTAAAAACATCAGTATCATGTGTTACCAGCAGTATAGCAATATTATCCATGTTTTTTTTAACATTATTTAAAATTTTAAATTTTGTTTTAGGATCAATTTGATTTGTTGACTCATCTAAAATAAGTATTTCAGGTTTTCTATATAAAGATCTTGCTAAAGCTATTCTTTGTCTTTGACCTCCAGATAACATCGATCCTCGCTCACCAATTGTTTTAATGTCAGATCTACTTTTAAATTCATTTTCCACCTCTTTTAATTCAGTTATTTCAATTATTTTATTTATTAGATCATTATCAATTTCTGGTTCATCAAAACCCAGTGCTATATTTTCTGAAATTGTTTTATCAACAAGAAAACTTTCTTGCGGAACATACCCATACGAAAAATTTTGATACAAAGAAGTTACTTTTTTTCCATCAATAAAAATTTCTGCAGCATCTGGTTTTATTAAACCTAAAATAATATTTGATAAAGTTGATTTGCCCGATCCAGTCTTGCCGATGATTCCTAAAAATTCACCTTTTTTTATTGTTATAGATAAATCAGAAAAAATTTTATTTTCATTAAATGAAAAATTTAAATTGTTAATTTTTATTTCTTCAAAAGTTTTTAACAAATTTTCTTTATTTGTGTTATTGAAATTTTCTACTTTGGATAATTTTTTAATTTCATCATGAATTTTTTCAAATGCTGACAATGTATACTTTTGAGAATTTATTGATGAAGTAATTAAAGAAAAACTTGGCATAGATCTAATCAAAGCTACTGTTAGTAAACCAAAATAAGGCAAAAGATTATCCAAACTTAAATTAAATAACCTATTTGAAATTAAGAAAATTATTACAATAAATATAACACCAATTTCAAAAAAATTTCTATTAATTTTTGTTACAAAGTATTTGAATTTGTCATTTTCTAACTGAATTTTTAAATTTAGATTTAGATAATCGATAAAATAATTTTCTAATTTATAAAGTTTGATTTCTTTTAATGCGCCTAGTGAATTGTATATGTTTTCTATTACATTTGTCTTTGTTATTAAAGATTCTTTGCCTTTTCTATATAATCGGTTTTTAAGTACAAAAATAATTAATAAAGAAATTATTATTAATATTGATATTGATATTAAAGAAATAAAAAAATTATTATATAATAATACAATAAATATAAAGCTTAATAATATTGATTCTTTAATAATATTGATATGAGAAATTATATATCCATTTGCTCGTGGAACCTCTGAAATTATATTTCTTAAAATTTCTGCTGAATTATTTTTTGAGATTTGGATTATTTCCTGATTGATGTAGTATTTAAATAATCTATTTAAATTATGATAATTTAGTATTTTAACTATTGAAGCTTCAAAATAATTAGACACAAAATTCAATATATTTTTAATTATTAGCAAAAAAATAAAAATAACAAAAAAAATAAGGATAATTTTTGAAATTTCATAACTTAAAAAATTAAGATTTATCATTTCATTAATTTTTTTTATTTTTTCCACAGCTGAACTAGGATTTTGAAAATAATAAATGAATAAAGGAATCATGCTTAAACTTATAAGTTCTAAAAAAGAAATAATTACTTGATTAAACAAATATAATGATAAATAAATTTTTTGTTTTCGGTTAAGAAATACTGAAAATTTTTTAAATTGCATAAATTAAATTTATAAATATTTTTTTATATTTTTAATATAGTTTAAATTAATAGTATTAAAATTCTCTTTATTTTTGATGAAATCAAATAATAATTTTTCAGGATTATTTTTAATTTTATCACTTCTAGGACTATAAATATCAAAACCTCTTCCTACTGTGCTCCAATATAAAAGTTTTTTTGCTAAATAAATTGAATTTTTTTTTAATTTTTCTTTTTTAAAATTGATTATATTTTCAAAATACGATTTTTGATTCTTCGGATTATAAGTAAGTCCATATTCTGAATAATATGTTTTGTTAGTTATTAGAGATTTTTTTCCTATACATGCTGATTCAAGTCCTATTGTTCCTCCTGTTGTAATGACTAAATCAGAAAACTCTAAAAGACATTTGGTACTTATATTACTTTCATTGTCTATAAATAATAAATTTTTTTTTTTTATTTTATTTAAATAGTTTTTAAGAAAAATTTCTTCACCATATTTTTTTGAGTGAGGGTGAGATTTTACAATCCAAAAATTATCAATATCTTTTTTTATAAATTCTATAGTTTTATCAAATTGATCAAAAAAATCTAAAAAAATAAATTTTCCAAATGCATGATTACTATCGGAAAAACAGTGTGGTGCGAATAAAAAAATATTTTTGTAACTACTTATATTTATTTTTTTTTGTTTTAAAAAATAATTTAAATCCTTAATTGTATTTATTGTTTTTTTTCTATAAGCGGATACAAGTTGTTTATTATCTAGAATGTTGTCATTATAAAATTTACCTTCAAATCTTTTTTTCAAATATAAATTAATTTTACTTATTTCCCCCTTTTTTTTGTATAGATTGTTAATTTTAGAAATCTTAATATCTAAAGTATTTGTATTTATTTGACTTTTTTTGACTAATTTATGTAAATCTGAAATTGTTTGATAATAAACATTGATTTTTTTTTGAAGCGCAATTCTTAACAAAAGTGAAGAATTGCTTACGTACGAATTCGAATTGACTATTATTGACTTAAACCTATTTTTATTTAGATAATTATCCAAATAAAATACTTTAAGTATTGTTATAAATATTACTTTACTAAGTTTAAAATTTAGATTTCTTTTTAAAAAACTTAAATCATGTCTAATATAATAATCCCAAATTGAGGGGCCTACTAATATTTGCTTTACTGAGAAATTGTCTATGAACCAATGAATTCCTTTTCTTTTTATTTGAAATATTGTTTTTATAAATAAAAAAGTAGTTGGTATAAAAAAATAGAATTTTTTGTAGAATTTTATATAATTAAAATTCTCAATTCCATAGCTCTTATAAAAATATTTTAATTTTTTTCCTAAATCTGCGTCTAATAATACAATTGGTTCATAATTAAATTTATCATTTAAACTTTTTGCTAAAGTTGATGACAAGTAAGCTTGGTAAAATCTTCCCCTATCTACTAAAAGAATTTTTTTATTTGATTTTTTATTTATTTTAATAGAGTTAATACTTGAAAATTTATTTATTAATCTTTTAAACATTATTTAATTGAAAAACCACCATCTACAACAATATTCTGTCCAGTAATATGGTCGGACATTTCTGAACTAAGAAAAAGACATGAATTAAATATATCTTCCCTTTTTGTCATTCTTCCTAAAAGAGTTTTAGAAATATAGTTTTTTTTAAACTTTTTATCTTGACCTGTGTCTATTCCCCCTGGGCTAATTGAATTAACTCTAATTTTTTTTGAGGCTAAATTAACTGCCAGCCATTTAGTCAAATACGTCAAGCCTGCCTTGCTTGTGGAATATCCAGCTGGATTATTTATTTTACTATTTTTATATATTTCAAGTTTTGGAGGTATAATTGAATATATGGATGATATATTTATTATTGAAGGAAAATTAGATTTACTTAATTTGTTTGATAACTTTTGTGACAATGAGAAAACTGATGATAAATTTAATCTAAAAACTTCATCCCAGTTTTCTGTTGTTTGTTTATAAAATTCTTTATTCCAATTTTTAATTTTTGATGTTCCAACATAAGCAGCATTATTTATAAGAGTATCAATAACTTTAAATTTATTTAACCATTTATAAAAAGAATTGAGACCTTTTTTAGATGCAAGGTTGCAGGATTTAACATCAATTTGAACTCTATATTTTGATAAAAAATTAGAAAGTTTAATTAATTTCGTTTGATCTAGATCTGTTAAAATTAAATCACAATTAAGTTTTGCAAAACTTTCTGCTAAATTTTTTCCAACATTGCCTGTTGCTCCAGTAATTAGTATTTTTTTCTTTTTAAAAAAAAAATTATTTTTTTCTTTTTTGTTTTTTGAATAAATATTCTGCATATTTGAAATCTTCTATATTATCTATATCAATAGCACTATTTCTGTTAACCACAATAGATCCAACTTTGCCATTAAATATCGAATTATTTTTTAGTATAAATTTACCAGATGAAATATTTGCAACTGTAGTTAAATCATACAATAATGGAGCTTTTTGCCTAGTATAATATTTTTTTTTCCAAAAATTATTTTAATTGATGAATCCTTGTTTTTATAAACCATATTAAAAAATGGATTTTTTTCTGCTTCACGAATACACATTACAGAGTCATACCTTTTTGTTTGAAACAAATTAATACATTTTTTAACATCTTTTATTTTTCTATTTGGTGAAGTAACAGGTAAATTTAATACATTTTTAATTTTCTTTTTATATTTTTTTTCAATAAATTTTATTGCATGTTGCCAAGCCAACCACTCAGCCGAAGAATCCTTTGAAATTTTTTTTGGCCTGATGAAAGGAACTTTTAAACCAAAATTTTCACAAATTGATTTAATTTTTTTTGAGTCTGTTGATATAATAATTCTATCAAAACCTTTAATTTTTTTTGCAAAATTTAAAGTCCAATAAATTAAAGGTTTCCCATCAAATAACTTAATATTTTTATTTTTTAATCCCTTAGATCCACCTCTAGCACAAATTAAAATAATATTCATATTATCTTGGAACTATATCTTTATTTGAACTATAAACTTCTTCTCTTGCTTTTTTTAAACTATTGCCAATAAAATTTAATAAATTTGCAGTAGCTATAGCGTCAACTTTTTTATTTTTTAATGCTTTTAACATATGAATAGATTTGCCTACTCCACCTGAAATTATTAATGGTGTATTTATTTTTCTAGATATTGATTTTAATACATCCAGATCACATCCCTGTCCAGTCCCATCTCTATCTATCGAATTTAAATATATTTCCCCAACTCCCAAATTTTCTATTAATTTTAAATATTTATTTAACTTTATTTTTACAGTTATTTTAGCACAATTAATTTTTGGATAGTAAAAGTTTTTCATTTTGATGAAATCAACTGAAGCAATTATAGACTGTTTTCCATAAATTTTAGAAATTTTTTCAATTACTTCAGGTTTTTTAAAGATTGCAGTATTTATCATTATTTTATCTGCTAGCTCTTTAAAATAAATTTTTGCAACTTCTAAATCATTGATATTCCCTCCCAATACTATTGGCAAAAAACATTTTTTTGTAATTTTTTTTTCATCTTCAATAAAGTTAATAATATTCTTTTTTTCTCTATCCAGATTAATTATAACTAGTTCGTCAATATATTTTGAAATTTCAGAAAAATTGTAATTTTTTATTATCCAGTTGGCGTCACCGATTTCATTGGTTTTAAAGTTTCTACTCATAACAAATTTTTTATTTTTATATAAAAGTGTAAATATTATTCTTTTTTTAACCATTATATATTGATAAAATTTTTTAATAATTGTAATCCAAACTTTTGACTTTTTTCTGGATGAAATTGTGTAGCAAAAATATTATTTTTTTCATATGTTGCCAAAAAATCTATACCATATTTACAGGTTGAATATTTAGAGAAATCTTTTTTTTTTATTTCAATTCTATAACTATGAGCAAAATAAAAATAAGTTTGGTTTATATTTTTAAGAAGAATTGAGTCTTTTTTTTTATCAACAAAATTGAAACCAATATGAGGTGTTTTTAAACCTTTTAATTCTTTTTTTTTAAAAGCGCTCACGTCAAAAGGAATTAAATTAAGGCCCTTGTTTTCCCCATATTCATTACTTTTTTTGCACATTAATTGCATACCAAGGCAAATTCCTAAAATTTTTTTTTTTTTATTTCAATATTTTCTTTCAGTGACGAAAATAATTTATGCTTTATTAAATAATTAATTGCTGAACTAAATGATCCAACACCAGGTAAAACTAGAATTTCTGCATTTTTGATATCAATACCATTATTTAAAATATCCACTTTACAATTAAGATGCTCAAAAGCATTTATTAATGACTGTATATTTCCATATCCAGAATTAATAATAGATATTTTATTTCTTTTCATTTAATTTTAAATGTTGGCTTCCATCTTCCTTTTATTTTATTAAAAAGTTTTTTATTAGCAAATTTATCAATTGTTAAATCAAAGTTTTTTTTACTCATTTTAAAATATTCTAGATAAATTTTAATAAACTGTTCTGGGTACTGTCCATCATATAAATTTACTAAATTGATTGCTTGCTGACGATCCATTGCTCCTCTTCTTATCTCAATACATGCATCTTGATTTGCTCTTCCAAAACCAAACTTTAAATACATTAGATAGGCATGCAGAGAATATAAAGCTTGATCATTTTGGGCGAAGTTAGTAAAAGTCCCTAAATTATTTTCATCGTTTTCTTGTAAACCACAATATTTTTTAGCAATTAAATAATTTCTGTAAGGATCCCAGTTCTCAAAATATGACCAATGAGTAAGTTTTATATCAGATAAAATTTTATTATTTTCTGGATATGAAAAAAAATAACTTGTTTTTTTATTTTTAAATTTTTTATTTATTATACTTTTATATGCTCCTTCCATATAAACTTCTTTTTGATAATTGACACTAAAAATAGCTTGATTTTCTGTTTCTTTTGAACCTCCATACTCAACTTCACCATCCTCTCCATAAAAAATAAGCTTTATATTTTTTGAAATTGCCATTCTTATAGGAGCTGTTGTAATAGCTGTATTCCAGCCCCAGTAGGGCATACCTAATTTTTTAAAACCGATTTTGTTCAGCTCTCTCATGGTATTATAATCAAGATCTAAAGAGGTCAAAGTAAAGCCACTTTTAGAAAAATTTTCTAAATTTTTTTTTCCAAGTTCTAATCTTAAAGGTGGATTAATAGTAACTGCAAGTGGATTCATATTATATTTTCTCTGTAAATTGTAAATTACGTAAGAACCATCTTTTCCACCACTAACAGGAACCAGACAATCGAATTGCCCATTTTTTTTTCTATACTTGGAGAGTAGGCTTTCTAATTCTATTTTTCTTTTTTTCCAGTTAATTTTTTTTTTTTTTTCAGTCCATTTACATGCATTGCAAACTTTATCTTTATCATATGAGATTCTTGGACGGGTTGACATTGACAAACATTTACTACACCAAAATATTTTTTTATTTTTAGACATTTAAATTTTTAAATTGTGATTTTTAAATTTCTTTTATCACCATAATCAATCCATTTTTCATGTATAGGAAATGAAATTACTTTTTTTTTTTTATTAATTAAAAAATTTATAAAATCAGGCATATCACAGTAAGTATTTTGTTTTAAATATTTCAAATTTTTAATTTTGATTGCATAAATTCCTGTAGAAACATTGCTTTCAAAAACAGGTTTTTCATGAATAAAGCTTACTTTATTATTAAAAATTTCAACATTTCCAAATGGACTAGAAAAATTTTTTTTATTTGTGGCAATTGTAACATCTGCGTTATTTAATTTATGGTAATTTAATAAATCACTATATCTTAAGTTGCTAATAATATCGCAATTTGAAATAATTATTGAATCGTATTTATGTTTAGATAAATAATATAATGAGCCTGCAGTTCCTAGAGGTTTTTTTTCTTTTATAAAATTAATTTTATAATTGTTTTTATCAAATTTTTTCAAAAATTTAGTTATTTTTTCTGATTTATAAAAAGTGGTAACTATAAAATTTTTAAAATTTTCTTCACTAGCTTTTTTGACTATATGCTCAATTATTGGCTTGCCTTTTATTTTGATTAATGGCTTTGGTATATTTTTAGTAATTGGTTTTAATCTCTTACCTTTTCCTCCTGCCATAATTACAAAAAAATTTTTAATTTCAAAATCAATATCAAAATATGGCTTAAAATGTATATCAATTACTTTATAAAATTTATTTATAACTGGTATAAAATTAATTTTATTTTTAACCATTAAGCTAAGAACTTTTTTTGAAAATATTTTTGAAGTAGTTAATATAAATCTTTTATTAATAATTTTATTTACTTTATCCTCCAGTTTAATATCTTTAATTAATCCTCTTCTTATATCCCCATCTGTAATTGTACCTATAATTTTTGAAAATTTATCTAAAACTATAATAGTTTTATAATCAAGTTGTTCTAATTTTTTTATTGCATTCCTTATTGATTTATTTTCATTGAGAAAGTAATTGTTAATTTTTTTCATAAAATAAAGTAAATAAATTATTGGTTAAAATCTACAAATCTTTTAATAAAGACCTCATTTAAGTTGGTTTTTAAAATTTTATTAAGTATTTTTTTTGATGGTGAAAAACTTTTATTTTTTGAAGAAACATTTTTATTTTTTTTATTAATTATTTTTTTTATTGCGCGATAGATCCTTTTTTGATTAAAGTCAACATCGATTATACTTTTCATTTTTTCTCTTCCAGCTTGTCTATCTCCAAT
>MDTB01109743.1_pt1 | contig 11343 bp, 12 predicted proteins | sample 811161 | NCBI WGS metagenome assembly MDTB01 (sample SAMN05326650, study PRJNA326480) | marine metagenome | isolation source: seawater | place: Mediterranean Sea | collected 2009
CCCCCCCGCTGCGTAGAAATTTCAAATGGCTGGACCACTGCCGTCCCGCTACCAAATCAACCACAACATCGATCGAACCTTCGCCTATCTGTGTAGAACTAACAGCCTGACCCACATCCGCGATATAACCGCAGATGTCCGCGCCCTGAATTCGCGGGAAAGCCAGTGGTTCACCGCACCAACTCGCGTCACCACTATCTACATTTTGGAAGCCCTGGGCGGCACCAGTATGGTTAAACTGAGTAATGGCTTTAGAATACCAGCCAACCCGCGTGTTTATATCGGTATTGTTTACACATGCCACCGCAACACGGATAGGGAGCACCTTTAATTGTCAAATCTTTTTTATAAACGTGTATCTCGCTTATTAGCATTTGAGAATATCCTTACCTTCAAGATTGAGTAAGTGAACAGTAAATCAGCTCTCCGGTGGTGCACCTCCCTCATGTGTCCGGCGCGCCACGAAATCCTTGAGTTCATCTGCAATTGCATTGTCCATAAAAGGCGGTTCAAAATCTTGAAGCGCACGTTTCCAAATCTCGTTGGCTCGCACAGATGTAGTTTTGCTACCCATCTCAGTCCAAGTGCCAAAGTTGCTCCAATCCGAGAGAAGTGGCTCATAGAAAGCAGTCCTGTATCGCGACAGCGTATGATCGCTACCAAAAAAATGCCCGCCAGGATCGATACCAGCAATTGCTTGAAACGCCGCTTCATCATCGTCAAGTTGCTGCCATTGAACAATTTCGCTTAACATTTGTAAAAACTCAACGTCCATGATGAATTTCTCCATTGACGCAGTCAATCCACCTTCGAGCCAGCCTGCCGAGTGCATCATGAAATTTGCCCCACCTAAAACTGTACCCCAAGCAGACATCGCAGTTTCATAAACAGCCTGTCCATCGGGCAGATTTGACGAAGTTGCAGCAGAGCCACGCCAAGGGAGACCAACATGACGCGCCAGCTGGCCGGCACCAAATGCAGCTGAAACAAATTCAGGCGTGCCGAAAGCAGGTGATCCAGATTTCATATCTACATTCGAGGTAAACGAACCATATACTACTGGAGCCCCAGGGCGGACAATTTGAGAGAGAGCTATACCAGCTAACGCTTCGGCATGCTGGAGTATCAAGGCCCCAGATATCGTTATCGGTGCCATGGCACCCGCTAGCGTGAATGGCGTAATTATAAGCATCTGCCCTGCTTCTGCGAAGTCGATGATGCCTTGGCACATAGGCATATCTAATTGGCGTGGGGAATTGGTATTGATCGATGTATAGCAAAAAGGCCTTTCACAGAACTGGTCTATGTTGAGGCCACGCGCAATTCTGACCATCTCTAAAGCTTGAAGCACCTGCGAAGCTCCCCGAGAATAAATGAAAGGTGGCTTCTGGCTAAGCATCAGTTGACTTTCAGTGGTCTTAAGGTGGCGGAATTTTGTAGGTATATCCTGAGACTCAACATTTGTAGTCTGTACATGTATCACATCAAAATGTTCCGAAAGCTTTATAAAGTTGCGCGTATCTTCTAATGTACCTGGACGTCTGCCATAATCGAGATCAGAAACATATGGTGGACCGACAACTGGACCAAACACCAAGCTGTCTCCGCCCAAGACGACATCTTTTTCCATTGTTGCACCATGTAAAGTAAACTGGCTGGGTGCTGAGGCCAGTGCCTGCTCAATTAGGGTTTGATCAATTTTTACGATCTTGGTTGCCTCGTTTACTAGTGCGCCTGCTACTTTAAATTTACGCCGAGCCTCGGCATGTAAAACTCGAATTCCCAAGTTATCTAGAACTCGTAAGGCAGTTCGGTGAATAGACGCCAACCGGTCTTCTGAAAAAGCGAGTTGATTTTTCAGGCCATTACGCAAACGTCTATAGCTCGTCGTCCTAACTGATGACGTGGAAATTTTAGAAACAATTTGAGATCGCTTTCTTTTCCGTTGCCTTTCGGCTGGCTCACGACTCCGGCGCTTTTTCGTTACTTTATCCCGTCCCACGGCTGCTCTCTGAAATTTTAAAGCTGGTCCAGAAAAGAGCCTAGGTTTCTTTTATTGCTTAAGCAAATTAAGAATTTTAAATCTCTATATGAGAGATCTTATTTGCGTAGTCCGAAATTCTGAATACATTTGGTGATGTTTCCTGCTTGGCGCTTAACTCGTATCCTTACCAAAAGATTCAATACAGTTGGCACACCTGGTACAAAACCCTTGTAAATCTTAAGAACTTAAAGCTTTTCACAAAACTCTTTTGGAGTTCGTTGGTGCAACGATAAACTTATATTCATTTTAGTGCGCTACTGTGGTTACTTGATTTAAATTTTGTAAATTTTGGTCTAGGCGTTAAGTGTCCTGCTCGCCTCTTTCATGACCCTTTTTCCGCTGGGCCAAGCTGATGATGATCCCAGCTATGATGATTAATGCAATTCCAATAACGCTCATAAAGTTTGGAACAATACCCCAGAATAACCAGCTAAAAAAACCAACAGATATCAAATAAGCATATTCAAAAACTGCTGCGTAACTGGTTCGTATCAATTGGTATGCTCGGGTCATCAATGATAATGCTGCTGTAGCACCAGCTGCGATTACAAAAAGAAGAACCCAATATAGTCCATCAACCCTTTGCCAACCGGTAAAGAGAAAAGGTGCCTTTTCTATCAATATATTATTAACTGGGAAAGTAGTTAATACTGTTGTTATTAATGCGCCACTCAAACCAATGGCTGTAATAAAGCTCATCAATATTGCGAACGAACTTTCTTCTTGCAAATGTCTATAAGTGATAATGGAGCCAACGGCATAACAGGCTCCTGCCATAATGGGCATTAACTGAAAAACAGACAAACCGTTAATCCCGGGTTGTAATACCAGTAATACTCCACAACTTCCGATTACAACTGCCAAAACTTGCCGCCAGCCAACCTTTTCACCAAAGACGAAAGTTGAAAAAAGCAGCACAAATATCGGTGAAGTAAAAAGCCCGGCACCTGCTTCCGCTATTGGCATCATAGGCATTGCACCAAAGTACAAGAGCATTGACGTAACCATAAAGGAGGTCCGTATGAAGATTGCTTTCCAGTAACGCGGAACCACTGACATTCCGAAAAGTCTGGCAACTCCAAAAACCATAAACACTGCAATAACGGATCGACTGAAGTGGAATTGACCTACGCTAACATCTTTGGACACTAGCAAGGTCAAGTTGTCCGCAAATCCAAATATAGAGATGCCAGTTACCAAAAGGATTGCACCGCGCGCAGATGATGTAAATCGACCTATCAAACTTCACTCCATATCCATGGCGGCCAGTAGGTAAAAACTCTCTAATCACAAAGGACAAAAATAAAATCTTCTTGGCCTTTTATAAACAAATGCCTTTATTTAAATTCAAGTAAGGCCTCTTAGTTTATCAGGTCTCTACTTTACAAATGAGCATAGTTCAACGTGATCGGCAGACACATTATGACAAGAGGGGTTTCTTAATTAATAAGAGAATAAATTTATCCGTTAGTCCTTTATAATCGAGCATTTTTTCATTTCCTGCGAGCAAGTACTGAGATAAAGAAAATTCCACCAACGAAGCCAGTAATTATACCGATTGGCATGTCTTCAGGAGCCATAATTGTTCGGGCGGTTATATCTGCCCATACCAGAAGAATTGCTCCCATTATTGCCGATACTGGCAATACCCTGAGATAGTTCCCCCCAACTAACATCCTTGCAATGTGTGGTACCATTAGGCCGACAAACCCAATAATTCCTGAGAAAGCAACCATAACCCCAGTAATTAAAGCACCCACAACAAATACGAATAGTCGGAACCGCACAACAGGTATGCCAAGGGTGGAAGCGGTTTCATCACCTACGGTCATAGCATTGAGTGCGCGGCTTTCGCTAAAAAGCCATGAACTGCAAATAAGAAGTATCACCAATGGGTAAATTAGCTGGTCCCATCTAGCGAGCCCCAACCCCCCCAACATCCAGAAAACAACTGTATGCGTTGCACGGGGGTCACCAAGAAAAATCAACATGTTCGCACACGCCATAATAATAAAGGACACAGCAACACCAGTCAAAATCAACCGGTCTGCACTTACAGCATCGGCAAAGCGCGAGACACTAAGCACTATAGCTGTTGCAGCAAGGGCGCCTATAAATGCCAGCAATGGAACCGTTAGCAGACCCAAAAATAATCCTGTATGTAATAAGGCGAGTATTGCACCAAACGCACCACCTGATGAAATACCTAAAAGATGCGGATCAGCCAGAGGGTTACGTGTCACCGCTTGCAAGGTCGCACCAACGATGGAAAGCCCCGCGCCTACCATCATTGCAAGTAGAGCACGTGGAAAACGAATATCCCAGACGATTGCCTCGCGGCCCTTAGTCCAAGTCTGTTCCACAAGGTCAGGAGATATCTTATTCAAAATCACGCCCCAAACGGTAGCCTGAGGTATATGAACTGCCCCAACGGAAACGCCTATTGATAATGAGAATAGAAGCACAAAAGTGCTCAAAAGCATAAGTGGAAATACTTTCAATTTTTGCTTAATGTTTTCTGTGCTTCTATATTCAATCACCAGCTACTGCTTCCTAAAAGCTTTTGCGAGCTTTTTGATAGCCTTAATATTGCGTGGCCCGGGCGTGGCTTCCACATATTCCAAGATCACAAATCGGTCATTCTTAACTGCATCCAAATTCATAAAAGCGGGGTTTGACATCATGTATTGACGCTTTTGTTCAGCCGTCACATTCCCGTAATTCACTATCACAATAACTTCCGGATTACGCTCCACTACCTCTTCCCAAGTAACCGTACCCCAGCTCTTTTGGAAAGTATCCATAACGTTTGTTCCGCCAGCGGCTTCAATTAACGCGGTAGGCATCGCATAAAGACCAGCAGTGAATGGTGCATCTTCACCACTGTCATAAACGAAAACCCGTGGCAGATTATTAGGGTCTGTTCCTTCTTTAAATTCGGATAGTTCTGAGCGATATCCGTCAACAATGCTTGCTGCCCGTTCTTCAACCCCAAAAATGGCCCCTAAATTTAACAAATCATTATACATATCATCAATGCTTGCTTTCTCTTTTTCCATTATGTGGGTACAACTTTCGGTAAGTTCATAGACCTTAATTCCAAATGGCTCGAGAGTTTCTGGAGTTACTTCACCCCCAACTTTCATACCATAGTTCCAACCAGCAAAGAAAAAATCTGCGTCAGCCCCGACCAAAACTTCTTTTGAAGGGTATTTTGCTGATAGTTCAGGCAAAGCATCAACGCCAGCACGCATTTCTTCATCAAGTGTTTTCCAGCCGGAAATACCAGTGTAACCAACCATACGATCCGCTAGACCTAAAACAAGCATCATCTCTGTAAGGTTGACATCATTGGAAATAGCTCTTTGGGGTGGTGCATCGAATGTTATTGTTCGGTTACAACTTTTGACTGAAGTCTCAGCATAGATTAGACTTGTGCTTAGTAAGACTGCAAGTGAACTAAGAGTAAGTAATTTCATTATCTTCTTCTTTCTATTATAATTGAAAAGTGAAGTGTTCATCGTTACTGGGCATGAGGCGCTCGCGTTTTGCTTTTACGCCGAAAGCATTGGTCACCGCTTCTTCAGAAAGAACTGTGTCTGGAGGTCCAAAACCTAATGAACGGCCAGCCTTTAAAATTAAAACATCATCGCACGATTTGGCAGCTATATTCAAATCATGCAAAGTTATTACAATAGTTAAAGGAAGATTGCGGATAAGCCCTAAAACTTCTAATTGATGGCGGATATCTAGATGATTTGTGGGTTCATCAAGGATTAATAGCCGGGGTTCCTGAGCCAGTGCACGAGCTACCATCACCCGCTGATGCTCACCTCCGGACAGTGTAAAGAGCTGGCGGTTGGATAATTCAAGCAAGTTTAGGCGATCAAGTGAGTTATAAACAATTGCAGCATCTTGTGCACCACCAGAAGCACCAAAACTTTTTCGATGAGGGGTCCGGCCAAGCTCAACAATCTCACTTACGGTCAAAGCAAAGTCTGATGTTTGTTCTTGTAAAACTGCCGCCACATTGCAAGCAGCCTCTCGCGAAGTTAATGACCATATATCAATTCCATCGAGCTGTATCGTTCCGCTTGAAGGAACAAGGTAACGATAAATTAATCTTAAAAGGGTGGACTTACCCGCTCCATTGGGGCCCACAACACCTAGTACCCGACCCGGTACTAAATTAAAATTTATTGGGTGCAAGATTTTCTTGCTATTTTTAACAGGAGCCCAACTTACATTTTTTAAACGCAAGGAAGCAGCAAAATTTCCATTATTCATGTTCATTTTCATAACCGATTTTACGTCATTCTAAACTGGTTTTTAAGCAATTATTATTTTTTCAAAACCATCACTAATGTTGATCTTAATTCGGTCCAACAAACTGACTTAAGTTTGAGACCAAATCTGAATTGGTCTCAAGCGGAGGATAGCGACCAAGAATACCAGCTTGCAATGGCTTTGGACGTTGGTCACGCAACACAAATCCCTCATTGGACTCACCGTATAGACCCGTAAATTCAATGACTGCGTCAATATGCTCAGCGTCTTCAGGATCTAGATCACCGAATGAATAAGTGAAGCTGTTGGCGCTCATAAATGATACGACACAGGGCCTCTTACACTGGCTCATACAGTGGACGCCTCTTACAACCAGAGATTTTCCAGCAGTAATTCGCCTCATTAAGGCTTCTGCAAACCTTCTTCCTCCACGCTTTACAAGAATATTTTCTTGGCCATCGCGGCAGCGAGTGCAAATTGATAAGATCATAACCTATTCCAAAATATTCCTTCAATATGTTATATTATAACATTACGATGCACGGTTAAATAATTTTTATTTAGAATGCAAATCAATTTTCAAAATAGACGTTCAAACAGTTTCGATAAAAATAGACTCTTTAAAGTATAGTACTGTACCTAAATGCATGTAAAAAATTTCTCTAGTGGCGATTTTGTTGCCCTGATTTGTCTTATGTAATAATATAACATAACTCCTGATTCTCAGAATTGGGTTGGAAATCTAAAAAACGGTTTTTGTTGTCCCAGATTGTTGAGTATATTGATGGTTTATTGGCAGTTCCTGTGTCGCATAAGTTTGGAGAAACCAAGGTGAGTTTTCATGAAAAGTTTACGGACCAGAATTTTTCAGGAATAGGTTTTTCGTCAGAGCCAGAAGGATTATCTCTAATACATAAACCCAACTATGCCGCTGCTGTTTGGGAAAGAAAGCCGCTTAAAAGGTTCCAAGATTGGATCAATAGGCAAAAGCCGGTAAATTTGCCACAATCTCGTTTAATACTTCCGCCAGAGATGGTTGTAATAGCATTAAATAATATTGTGGAAAGTTCGGGATTGCCAAACTGCGTGGATCGTAATCTTCTTGTTGAAGATATATCCGCATTAACGCAAATTTTTGTGCATACTATGCATGTTCCCTACATTCGACTCCATCTGAAAGTCGTTTCAACAAACGCATGCCGTAAATTTCACATTGATAATATCAAAGCCCGATTAATTTGCACCTACAGGGAAAAAAGGAACCCAGTATGGGAAAGCTAAAAATGGCGCTGATCCGAAAGATATAAAAAATTTGTCGACTGGTTCGGCAATGATTATGCGTGGAACTCTCTGGCCAGAACGTCCGAATTTGCGTTTATTGCATAGATCTCCGCCTATTGAAGGCACCGGCGAAACGAGATTAGTTTTGGTAGTGGACCCGATAGAGGATCCAGACGGACACAAAGGCGAAAAAATTCTTCATTAAACATTGATCAAGGAACGTAGGAATGAAAACACGTGCTGCTATTGCTTGGGAGCCCAATCGCCCCCTCGAGATTGAAGAAATTGATTTAGATGGCCCTAAAGATGGTGAGGTGCTTGTGCGGATTGTAACAACCAGTCTTTGCCATACTGATGTTTTTACACTTTCAGGCGAAGATCCGGAAGGTCTGTTCCCCTGCATTCTCGGTCATGAAGGATGTGGGGTTGTCGAGGAAGTTGGTAAAGGAGTCACATCGGTCAAACCGGGAGACCACGTAATCCCTCTCTACGTACCAGAGGATCCAAATTGCCCATATATTAAATCAGGTAAAACAAATCTTTGCCAAACAATCCGTGCAACGCAAGGAGCTGGTGTTATGCCCGATGGCACATCAAGGTTTTCATACAAAGGAAAGCAAATCCTTCACTACATGGGAACAAGCACATTCAGCGAATATACGGTGTTGCCAGAGATTTCGGTTGCAAAAATTTCTTCAGATGCCCCCTTGTCCAAAGCATCCGTAATGGGGTGTGCTGTGCCAACTGGCATAGGTGCTGTTCGAAATACTGCTAAAGTTGAGGCTGGAGCTACTGTTGCTGTATTTGGCCTTGGCGCGGTTGGTATGGCTGTGATATAGGGCGCAGTTTTGAAAGGTGCGTCTCGTATCATTGGGATCGATGTAAATCCAAATAAATTTGCGCTCGCCAAATCGCTTGGCGCAACAGAATGTGTGAACCCTAAGGAGCATTCCACGCCCATTCACGAAGTATTAATAGACATGACAAACGGTGGGCTCGATTATACTTTTGAAGCTGTAGGAAATGTAGAGTTAATGCGATCTGCACTTGAGGCATGCCATAAAGGCTGGGGAGAATGTACCGTTATCGGAGTCGCTGGCGCAGGACAAGAAATTGCAACCAGGCCATTCCAATTAGTCACGGGTCGAGTATGGAGAGGGACTGCTTTTGGCGGTGTATTGGGCCGGAGTCAATTACCTGGAATGGTTGACGAGTGGCTTCGCGGAGACTTTAGTGTTGACCCTTATATAACTCACCACATGCATCATGATCAAATCAACACAGCTTTTGAACTCTTGAAAGCCGGAGAGTCTATTCGTTCAGTAATTCATTTTCAACCAGACCAGACCTTGACGGTAAATTCTTTGCCAGGGAAGATAGTACAGAATTAAATCAATAGCTACCTTAAATGAATAATACTCTAAACCAACGAGTGAGCCAAAATTTTTCGGCCACTTTAAAGGCAAAAGTATTATCACCTTAATTAGTTAAAATTTTTGGTCAACTTATACCCAATGGGAAAATGCGATCCAATTTTAAAGGTAATGAAAGTGGTCCAATACTTAAAGGCGTTTTTATGAGAGCATCGAGCCCATGTACTGGTATCTGTAGACTTGATGAAAAGACAGGATGGTGTCTAGGTTGCGGGCGCAGTCGTTCAGAATTGGATCATTGGCGTACAAAGTCTGAAGCATGGAGGCAACGCATCTGGAAAAAAATTCCGCAGCGTCTTGATGAGTTAGGTGTGAAATGCCGCAGGTTCCCTTGGACAACTGAAGAAATACAGAATTTTGTGCTTTCCTCACTGAATAATTGCCAAGGAACTTGGGTGATGGGTGTCGTTGGAGCTGTAGCAGAATTTACAGTGGTAGGTGACGCGCCTAAACTTGCTGAATGCACAGATGGCATGATAACCGCATTTACCCAAAATGGCGCTATAAAAATGTTGATAAATGACGATGTAAGAGCGTTGAATTTTGATCCGCCTAATGAACTGCTTAGGCCCCATGTAGTTTTAGCAGTAAAACGGGACCGAGGCAGGCTTCCCATTACTGAAAATGTTGCTGACCTCGGTGAGGATGTAAATCCACTAATCCTAGAGAGTGCCAAAAGGGTTTTTGATCTTGGGCTGGGCCGCAAAGAAGCGCGCTTTTGCGTTCGGGTAAACGAAGGTGAGTCACAGAAAGCTCTTACCCGATGTAGTGGACAAAGTTTTGATGTTGCGCTACCCAAAATTTCCTTACCACTCAGATATGATAGTCCAACGCGAGTTGTTGAAACTGCCCTAGGTAGAATCGAAGTACAGGGACAAATTCCTACACCAAACGCTAATTCACCCATTGGCCCCCACACTCACCTTTTACCAGATCATCTTTTATCCGAACGCGCACTTCCTGTTGGAATGGAGCTACCACGGGCATACCTACCTGGCGCTATCTTTTATCCAGCTATGTGATTAAAGTTTTATGGCTTTAATCTTTCGTTATAAACAAAAACTACAGGCTGAAGTGCTCCTGACAGCTCTTTATCTAGGCTTCCATTTATAGGGCAAAAAAACAGATAAGATTTCATTTTAATTCTTTGCTCCTGTCCATTCTAGCTTATTAACTTTCGGGTTAATTATTTTGCAGAAGCGTGCCAATAATATTGAATACAACAAAAATAAAAGTGGCTACGCAGACGATAGATGGAGCTGTTGGGGTATCAAGAAAATAAGATGCCTGCAGTCCTATAAAGACTGCAAGACTGCTCACAAAAAGAGTAATTCCCACCATTGACTCAGGCGTGCGGGCAAGATTGCGGGCTGCAGCAGCAGGTATTATCAACATTGATGCGATTAACAAGATACCAACAACTTTAATTGATACGGCCACAGTTATTGCCAATGAAACAGTGAGTATGAGTTGCTCCCTTCTGGGATTATATCCAGAAGCATAGGCAATTTCTTCATTCATTGTAGAGAGCAGCAAAGGCCTCCATCTCCACAAAATCAATGCACCAATAATTGCTATCCCACTCCAAATTATTTTAAGGTCATCAGTTGATACCGCTAGAATATCACCAAACAAATATGCCATTAAGTCTATTCTCACACCTGTCACAAATGATACAACCACTAATCCCACAGCCAAAGCAGAATGTGCGAATACCCCTAGGAGGGTATCACTAGCGTAAACACGACCCGAGAGCTGCGTTACTGTCCAGGCCATAATCAGTGCTATAAAAAGCGGCCCTAGAAATATGGATTGCTCTAGTGCTAGGGATAGGGCGACTCCAAGCATCGCGGCATGTGCAGTGGCTTCTCCAAAATAGGCCATTCGGCGCCATACAACAAAGCATCCTAAAGGTGCAGACGCAACCGCTACACCGAGGCCTGCCAAGGCTGCTCGGTTCATAAAATCATCTAGCATTTATGATTTTCTCCAACTTCTGGAGTATGTTCATCGTGAGTATGATCATGCCTGTGTCCATAAAGAGCAAACGTACCGTATGAACCAGTACCAAAAAGATCTTGATATTCTGGCGCACTTACAACTGACGCCGGGGGGCCACTGCAACAGATGTGACCATTTAAGCAAATTACATGGTCTGACGCACTCATCACAACGTGGAGATCGTGGCTAATCATTAAGACAGCACAACCCGTTTCAGAGCGAACCCTCTCAATTTGCTGATAAAATTTTGCACTCCCAGGTTGATCAAGTCCCTGTGTTGCCTCATCTAAAATCAAA
>MDTB01152942.1_pt1 | contig 11343 bp, 11 predicted proteins | sample 811161 | NCBI WGS metagenome assembly MDTB01 (sample SAMN05326650, study PRJNA326480) | marine metagenome | isolation source: seawater | place: Mediterranean Sea | collected 2009
TGAGGATATGAGATTAAGTTTTCCTGAAAATAGCTCATCCTTTTTTCCGCAAGAAGATTCTATGTACTCCCACAATGAGAGGTTATACATAAACAAAATGGTATCGGAGATTGGGGAGGGAGAATTTTGTAGTTTGCCTGTTATGTTTAATGTGGGTAAAGCAAAAATTCTTATGACCGAAGCATCCTTGCACAATTATCCTGGTATGTTTCTTGGCAAGAGCGGTAAAAATTCGTTTGATGCACAATTTCCAAGGTATGTTTTAGAGACGGAACCAGCGAGTTGGGACCCTGACAGAAATCAAATTATTTCCAAGGAAGCTGACTACATCGCCAGAATTTTTGGAGAACGAGCTTACCCCTGGCGCGTTTTTATTGTTAGCGATGACGATCGAGTTTTTGTAGAGAGCAACCTGGTAACACAACTTTCCGAAAAGTCTAAGATCCCAGATGCTGATTGGATTAAGCCGGGACTTGTTGCTTGGGACTGGTACAATTCAAACAATATTTATGGTGTGGATTTTGAGGCGGGCCTGAATCAGGAGACTTATCAGTATTACGTTGATTTCGCCTCTGAAAATGGAATTGAGTATGTCATTTTAGATGTTGGGTGGTCGAAATCTACCACAGAGGTGCTAGAGGGTAACGAAAATTTGGACGTCCCCAAGTTAATTAAATATGCAAAAACAAAGAATGTTGGAGTTATCCTTTGGATCCTCTGGAAACCTTTAGATGAATCTCCAGATAACATCCTAAAACGTTATAGCAGTTGGGGCGCTGCAGGAATTAAAGTTGATTTTATGCAGCGAAATGATCAATACATGGTTGGCTCTTACGAAAATATTGCGAGGATAGCAGCAGGTTATAAGTTGCTCGTAAATTACCATGGCGCCTTCAAGCCGGCTGGAATCGAGAGGGTCTGGCCTAATGTTGTCAACTACGAGGGTGTTCAGGGAAATGAGCATAATAAATGGAGCTCCAACGTCACCCCTGAGCACAATGTAACTATCCCTTTTATTCGGATGGCTGCTGGGCCTCTTGACTTCACGCCGGGATCGATGGTTAACATGAATAGGGTAGATTACGAGACTGGTGGATTAAATTATGCGGCGTTTTATACAAGGCCGATGAGCTTGGGCACGCGAGCACATCAGGTCGCTATGTATGTCACTTATGAAGCGCCATTACAGATGATGAGTGACTCGCCGACGATTTACTACAAAGAACAGGAAACAGTAGACTTTATTACCGAGATTCCCACAATCTGGCACGAAACAATCGTTTTAGAGGGTTCAGTTTCGAACTACATCGTTGTAGCTAGGAGAAATGGCGAAGACTGGTATATTGGAGCAATGACAGACTGGACAAGCCGTGATTTTGATCTAAACATGTCTTTTTTGTCAGGTGGTCAATTTCAGATGCAATTTATGAGGGATGGTGAGAACGCGGCGAGAAACGCGCAGGATTATAAAGTTGGCTTCGATGAGGTTACCAAGGATAGCAAGATAAAAATTAAGCTCTCAAGTGGTGGGGGATGGGTCGCAATTCTTAAGAGAAAGGACAAAAAACTAAGTCTAAACTAATGATCTTTGAATTAGCATATATACCATTTAATTATATATAAAATAAAAAAAATGCATTTGCTGCATGCGATGCCCTAGACTAAACTTTATGAAAATGTAAAGACGCCGATAATAATCAGCAAGACTAGCCGGGATACATAATTTAAGAGTAGAGAATTGAAGAAGAATGCGATCAAGCCTGCGACTTAGATGTTAGCTGACGACAGTGGTGTCTAAACAGCCCCAACCCCTCTAATCCTTTTTATGTAAGGATTGTTTTAAGGGACCATCCCAGGTCCCTTTTTTTTGTTCTTCTTTTAGAATAAGCGGTATATGCGCCTGGTAGAGTAATTGCGAATAAAATTCAGTGCTGTAACTTCCGGAGCACAAGCATAAGTTATACTGCGAACTCAAAAGATGCACTTGGAGCAAACCCAACGTCTGATGATAAATGTTCCGAAAGGTTTTTACCGTTTATACGCTGCACCTCATTCTTTATATTCGGGTCGCGCCCGCGCGTATCTTATAAAGCGTAATATTCCATTTGAAGAGTTCTCTATTGGACATGAAAGCTTCTTTAACGAAGTTCTTAAAAAGAGCAAACTATTGACTATTCCGGTTCTAGTCACGCCTGCTGGCGATGTGATCCGTGATGGTGGGGCCATTGTTGACTACTTTGAGGAGATGTCGGGCAACTTGTGTAGTCCTGACGGTTGTCGACAGAATATCATTAGTTTGCTCTTTGAGCTGGTTGGGTGTGAGGGATTGCGTAGACCCGCCATGCATTTTCGTTGGAATTTCCTTGAAGAGAATCAAGAGTTTTTGCGCTACCATTTTTTTCATACTCTGCCGGATAATAACGATCGTGAGCTTAAAACGGCGAGGGTGATGGACCGTTTAGGCAAGTTTACCGTCCTGCGCGGCGTTACTGAGGAAAATCAAAAGCTAGTTGAAAATTTGTATTTTGAGTTTTTAGAGGCTTTAGACGAGCATTTTAAGCATACCCCCTACCTTTTGGGAGCTTACCCGAGTCGAGGAGACTTTGGTCTCATATCTCCTCTATATGGGCACTTGGGACGAGACCCTCATCCTTCCCGCCTCATGGTTGCGCGCGCTCCGCGTGTGTCTCGGTGGGTAGAGCGAATGAATCGACCCAATCAAGACGCCGCTGAATATTTTGGCATGAGGACGGATTTTCTAGACGATGATGTTATTCCAAAAACATTGCTAATAACTTTAAAAATTTTATCGGAAGACTTTATTCCCGAGACACGGGCTTCGGTTCACTTTTTGAATAAGTGGCTTTCAACTCATAAGCCCAAATCAGGAGAACCTGCATGTAGTGACCAAGCATCTTTGCCTGGCATGACCGAATTTTCAGTTAGGAACACGTTATTTCAGGCAGCAGTGGTTCCTTACAGACATCTGCTTTTGCAGGCAATACAACAGACCTTTGATAAGCATGAAGCACCGGAAAGAGAAAAGATAAAAACAGTGCTAGAGTGTTGTGGAATGTCGGATATTCTTGATTTCAGGCTGGATCGGCGTATGGGTCGCAGGGATAATTTGGAGGTGTGGCTCGACTGAAGCTAATCTGCAGATTTTAGTAAAGGGACTTAGGTAAACCCCGTAATATCCGAGAGTTACAATAAAAAAGAGCCGAGGCATTGCCTCGGCCCTCGGTAGTACTCAATCAAGCAACGAATTTTACGCCGCGATAAGTGCTTGCTTTATTTCCTTGTTGTGCAGAGGGCACACAAAAATATTGAGAACCTCTATACAATTTCGGTAAACTAACACTTTGATCTGACGCTGAATTACTTTTCTGAGTGTGACTTACGCCACGATATATATAGTTATTGTTCATAGCACTTCTCCTAAGGGAAAAACCCATTATAGGTGTCAGTGGTCTTTTAACGCATGATCAATGCGAGACATTTTTCGCGTATCTAGGCAAGCGAAGTATAATTCGGAAGGAAAGTATGATCAAGAGGTTTGAACTTAAAAAAATTTTCACCGAGCAACAACTCAAAGATCTTATAAAAGATTTTGAGTTCCTTGAGACTGCTCACTCGCTGGAGCGCTCGATCCAGAATGCCTTTAGTGATTACATTATCAATGCTCTCTCGGAAATGAGTGGCAGTACAGATGAGCATAAGCGGTTATATATCGAGGCTGTTTACTACTTACAGAAAAGCCAGAAGTTACTTGAGGATCTCCCACATCCGGCGGGCAAGATGGCAAACCGGTTATCGACTATGGTGACAACATTAAATAAATTAGCATCAGACCAGCAAAACATATCTGCGGAGAGGGCCAACAGGTTCATAGAAAAAAATCTAATTCGTCGGCTGCGACATGTATGGGAATGTAATACTGAGGTAATGTTTTTCGATGTTTCCTCTGAGCATAGATTTTCATCGCGTGAGTACTTAATTAGGTGTTTAAATGCTGCCGGGAGGCACTATCCTGAAATTTCTTGGTTGGCACGCGCAGACTATAAGTCTGTGGATAGTTTGATCAGAAGCATTAAAAGATAAAATTGGAATCTAATTAATTACTTAATAAATTTCCAGAAAGTCACTAGTCTGATTCTTAGTCGATTTTGTTAAACAAGCTTTTGCAAAAAAAAAAAAACAAAATCCGATGTGCAAATTTTCGTTTGCTTTAACTAAATCATAAACTTCGGTATTTGCAATTATCTGTGTCGCAGGAGTCGAATTATAAGAGAAAGATACCTCGGATTGCTTTGTCAACATCGACTATCTTTTTTGAGTGAACTCCAAATAATACTGAAGACATGAAAAGTTGTCTCTCATGCTGTTAGTAAGCAAAATTTATGATGGTTAAAACAAACAGCTCTATTTGTTTTCTTCACTAAAAATGACATTAAGCGTTAAATTAAAACAAAGTTTTCCCATCCACATTGATTTCTCAGTAGACGGCGATAATTTTAAGTAGAAGTTTATTGCGAAATCATAAAACTAGAGAATTATATTGGAGGTAACTCAAAACACTTTTCCCAAGAGTACCTCGTTGCCTGCGCTCGGATTTTCTGGAATGTTTCGTGCCAATAAAAGGCTAACGGCCGCAAGAGCGGATCCCATCAAAAAGACAAGGGTGGGTGATACTAGCCAGACCAACCCGAAAAGTACTGGTATAAACACTGCAGCGATGTGATTAATAGTGAAAGCGACTCCTGCGGTTGACGCCATATCTGCTGGGTCAGCAATTTTTTGGAAGTATGTCTTGATCGCGATCGCCAATGAAAAGAACAGGTGGTCAAGAACATATAAGATCGCCGCCCACTTTGCATCTGATACAAATGCATAAGCGGCAAAAACGCATGCTAGACCGGTGTATTCAAAAGTTAACGCATTACGCTCTCCAAATTTACCAATAAGTAGTCCGATTTTTTCGGCAAAAAGCCAGTTAAATGCATGATTTATCATATATAGAGCCGCCACATCAGCCACGGAATACTCAAACTTTTCAACCATGAGAAAACCAGCAAAAACGACGAATATTTGCCTCCTCGCGCCCCCCATAAAAGTAAGTGCGTAGTACAGCCAGTACCTTTTTCTGAGAAGGAGATTTTTTCGTTGGGGGGTAACGCCCTCGAAATGAGGAAAAAAGAATGCAAGTATTATACTTAGAAATATACAAGTAGCGCCGGTGAGCACATATATTTCGGTAAAATTAAGATTTAGGTAATCCTGAGATAGCCACAAGAATCCATAGATCGCCAGGGATGTCATGGAACCTACGGCAATTAGCTGTCCGAGCACCTTTGGAGCCTCCTCGATACTGAGCCACTGAAGAGATAGAGACTGTTTGACAGTTTCATAGAAGTGAAAACCCGTTGACATAAGCAGCGTCGTAAGCATTAAGCCAACCATACTCGGAAAAAAACCCGTGATCGCTACCCCAATACCAAGAAATAGTAATGAGAGATATGCCAGAGTTTGTTCCTTTAAAATAAGAAGAATCAACACCGCAGTGAATGCCAGAAAGCCTGGAATTTCTCTTATACTTTGCAAGGTTCCGATATCAGATCCGTCGAAGTTAGCTTTTTCTACGACAAAGTTGTTTAGCACCCCCATCCAAGTTGCGAAGGCAAGAGTCATCGCGATAGTCATGAGAACCAGTAAGTTTTTTGGTGTTTGCCACGAGTACCTTCCTACTGACAGCATATACGTACCTCTTTGCCAAGCTTTGCGGGAGTAGTTGTAAAATTCGTTATGATATAAACAACTATTGTAATCTATGTTACGAGTAAAATAGGTCGATATCGATTACTGATAATGGTGATTCATGTAAGACACATATGACTCGGCACGACTGCGGTTTCGCTGATTAAAAAAACGATTTGTCGAAGTTTACTACGGGTAAATTTATTTTTCGATCAATGACAGTAGTAGTATACTTAAACTAAATTTTGATTTATGGAGTTTTGGGTTAACGCGGAATCAACGATTTGGCGAAATGAGCTGCACAGTGCATTGGGTTTGGATGAAAAGTCTTTTGAGGTAAATTTAGTATGAATATTAGCAACACGTCACCATTTATGATTACACGGGGTATTTGAAGCTGTGGTGCCGAAAGTGCCTGAGTTAATAGAGACTGTTGATGTTGAAAATGAACTTGGCGAGGGCGTAGTGTGGAATGCAGACACGGCATCAGTCTGGTGGACTGATATCGAGAGTTCAAAGTTATATGAATACCACCCTGAGTCGGCGGGTTTAAAGAGTTGGGATACCCCTCATAGAGTGGGGTGTTTCGGATTTATTGAAAATGAAGATCGCTTAATTGTTGCGTTTGACTGCGGAATCGCTTTCTATGATTTGGCGACTGGAGAGATAGAGTGGATTTTTGGACCGAGTGTGCTTGCTGATGGATTGAGGTTCAATGATGGAAAGGTCGATCCATTCGGTCATTTTTGGGCTGGAACGATGATCGAGAATCCCGAGGTAGCTAAGATTTCTGGTTCGTTGTACAGAATCTCTTCTCACAGTACTCTAAATGAGCACGTACGCAACATAACAACATCTAATGGATTGTGTTGGAGTCCGGATGGGTCAATCATGTATCACGCAGATTCTCCGAGACGTACAATCTGGAGGTACCGTTACGATCCAATGCATGGAGCTCTTAATGATAAGCAGATATTCGTTGAGACCGATGTTGGCATGTTTCCTGACGGGTCAACGGTTGATAATGGTGGAGGTGTCTGGAATGCACAGTGGGGTGGTTCCAAAGTCGTAAGATACCGAGAGAACGGTGAGATAAGCCTTGTTCTAGAGGTGCCTGTTGATCTGCCTTCCTGCGTCACATTTGGTGGTGATAATCTTGATCTACTATTTGTTACTTCCGCGAGGGTATCTTTGAGTAGTGAGCATCTCGCGAAGCGGCCTAAGTCTGGCAGCTTGCTAGTATACAAAACTAATTTCAAGGGCTTACCAGCTAGTCGTTTGAGGCTTTAAGTGCGCATCTAGCTTTTAAAAAAGAAGCAAAATCTCGGATGGGGAGATTTTTTTACAACTCAGTTTTAGTAAAACTATCGCCCTCCATTGGTGTTCAAAAACCTTAACACGGATCAATATGGATCGTGACGAAGCGAGGAATACTGATGTATTTGAAAGCGCTGCTGATTCGCAAAACCGATCTACCGCGACGGTTCGGAATAAATCTGACCGCTGCTCAGTAATAGTTGTTGCAAGATCATGGCCGACAAAATAGAGGTGGGCACAATTGAATCGCTGGTGATTTCAGATACCACGAATTCTCCGGTCACAAAAAACGTTGATCCTATTAACGCTGCCTTTGAGATTGTGTAATCAGTTTGGGGAGCGAGGGCTTGCTGCACTTGGCGGCGTATGAGGATCCATTAACCAGACGTTCTATTTTCGTTCGATCAATATCGGTAAAACTTAATGCGCAATTTAAGAGTAGACAAACAATTAATGCGAAAAATTATATTCCACTCGAAAAAAGATAGTTTCAATATATATTGTTTATTTTAGACACTTTTGTTATTGGTACGTTAATCTACTTACCCAATTTCGTCGATAATCTCCGGCAATGCGTTCAGCATGTAAGGTTCATTCCGAAATATATTGATGTCGATTTCTGTTGAAAGGAAGTCGAGAGCATCGTTTGAAAGGTCTAACCCAGTTATATGGATATTGTTTAAAAAGATTTGAGAGCAAACGGCCTTTTAGTTGTAGCCGCAAACGAAGGGTAACGGGCATGGCTTTTACGAGACCCTAAATCAAGCGTTTTATCCCAAATCGACTTCATGGTACTTTTTATCTTACTACCCCTATCGTGAATAAATACGAACGGTGCTCGTAATTGAAACCGTTAATTTTTATTAGACAACACGGATGGTGTGCTACACAAGCTTTAAATTACTAGTTATCCCAAACGTAGTTGAGATAGGAGATCTTTCTGTCGAATGTGCTATTCTCTATTCTTTGGTTTTTTTTTGGGTGCTTCTCGGTACCGGGCTAGCTGAACCTGTTGTGCCAGTAGCTTATGAAGTATTCGCAGTTGAGGCTTGGAAAAATGAAGAGTGTTTTTAAAAAGCATCGCGGCATCGCTCTCTCTAGCTGTTACTTAGTGAGGATATTTAAGCTTGCTTTAATAACTTTTTTGGCTGTTTCATGTGGCTCTGATCCATATAAGCAGTGCATGAAGGAAGAAAAGAGAAAGAATGCCTATTTAGGAGAGGATGACTATCTTAGGGAGAGTTCCAAAATCTGTGCCAGAAAAGTAAGACAGCTAGAATCATAAAACTAGTAAATTACGGTCTATCTTATCAACTTAGGGTAAATTTTTTATGACTAAGTGTTGTTCACGAAAAATTCTACCTCCAATAGGTTTTGCTCTGAGAGCGTTGTCGTTGATAGCGATTTTATTTGTGTGTTACAAGGCCGTAGCTCTGGAGATATCAACTGTTGCCGAGTCCTTCTCCGACAAAAATACAAATCAACTGATACTTGACATAGAGTCAGCTCTCGCAAGGGTTCAAGCCAAGCAAGGTATTATTCCCCGGTGGGCCGCAGATGAAATCACAAAAAAGGCTACCACTGAATATATGAGTGTCGATGACGTTCAAACGGAATACAAAATTGTTCGCCATCGACTTGTTGCGAGGTTAAATGTTTGGAAAAGGTCTCTTGATCAGGGAGCTGAGGAGTATCTTCATTTTGGTGCCACAACTGTAGACATTTTAGATACCGTTCTTGTCCTTCAACTCAAAAAGTCTGTTGATATCCTTGTGAGAGACTTACTTGAAATTGAAAATAAGCTTTTAAGAATGGCTAAGGAAAATTCGAGCACACTTATGGCCGGTCGCACAAGAGGCCAACATGCACTACCAATAACTTTTGGAAAAAAAGTAAGCACTTGGCTCGCTGAGAATCGACGAAATATTGATAGACTTCAGCACGTAAAAACTAAATTAAATACTTCAGGAATTTTAAAAGGAGCGGTGGGTACTTATCTCGGTCTTGGAGAGCAAGCATTCGAAACAGAGGCACTCATGATGGTCGAGTTGGGGTTGGAGAAACCATCAGTAGCTGATTGGCATGGAATTAGAGATGTTTTTGCCGAGTATGGACTCACATTAGCACTTATTTCCAAGTCATTTGGGCGGTTGGGCGGCGAACTGATTCTACTTCAGATGACAGAGCTTGGAGAGACTCTTGAAGTTCTGGGGGAGGGAGATGTCGGTAGCAGTACTATGCCACAGAAACGCAATCCTAAGGGGCCAGCACGTTTGGTCGAGTACTCGCGTAGCATCCCGCGTTATGCTGAAATAATCTTAGATGATATGGTCAATAGTTTCGAGAGAGACGGCCCCCGAGCAGATTATTACTTGAAAGTAATTTCGATTGAATTTGAGAAGATGTTATCTAGCGCCAACTTATTGCTAAGTCAACTACGCGTCAATAGAGAGATGATGAGGGTAAATCTAAACAAAACTGGGGGCTTGATATTGTCACAGAGACTGACATTTTTTCTTGCGAGCCAAATAGGAAAAGATACTGCAAATCAGCTCATGCATAAGATTGCAATGGATGCGTACGAAAATGACATCAGTTTAGCGGCGGCGGTTCGGAGAAATGAGAGAGCCTCTAAAGCATTTTCAGAAAGTGAATTAAGCACTTTATTAAATCCCGAAACTTACATTGGTCTGGCCAAGGAACAGACTGAGCTTGTTGTGAGACAGATAGAGGAGTTGAGGTAAAAAGACAGTCCAAGACCTTTCAGTAATCGTCGAGTTCATATTGCCGCTTTTGAAGTTGTAAAACTCAACTGCTTGGCTGGGGCGGAAACTCTTCAACCTTCTTGGAAATTAGGTTTGAATTCAAGAATTTTATTTTCAGCTTTCCGTTCTCGTTGGTGAGCAATGCACTCTCCATCCAATTAATTGTAACGCGTAGACTAGTTCCATGCTGGAATATACCGCGATTCATGTAGCTTGCGTGAGCCGAGTTGTCGTTTATATAAATTCGGAAATCTGATAGTTTCCATGTTGTCTCTACTAAAGGCTCAGCATTCGGGTCTTTATGAGTCAAGAATGAATGAAAATCATTTATATTCATCTTACTGGAGGCTTCAAAAACTAAAAAATCATCTGTAACTATGTTTTGGAGTTTTTCTTTGTCATAGTTATTTATATCAAGCACGTGGTAAAAATTTTTGAGTGCATCTAAAACAAGTGATTCGTTTATTAAGAATGGCTCGCCACAGTGTGCGATTGGTTGAAATAAGAGGAGTATAAAAAATTTTATTCTTACGAGTTTCATAAGCGACGCTTCTCCAAAATTAAGTGGTCTAGGATACCATGAAATACCGTACTAAAATTACTAATACAAGCTTGTTAAAGCCATTAAATTATGAATAAAGGAAAATTTTATGAATAACATTTTTTCAACCTTGACGATTCTTGCAACTCTCATTATTTTTTCCAGCGCTTCCTATGGGGGACATTGCGGTGGGTCTCACTCAGCAGGGGCCAAAATGAAGCCAGACACGACTGCCGTCGCTCCTGAAAAGAAAACAGACGAGTCAGTGGTCGAAGTACCAGAGAGCGGTAGTGCCGTAGAAGAGGAACAGGCAGAAGGAGTGCTGACGACAGATGCGTGATGACGCAAGGGTTCCAAGCAGTGGCCCAGTAGGGCTGAAGATGCTGGCTTATTAGACTCAAGAAAGTGCGTTGGGGGTAGGTAGTTCCTCCCCCCTCTCTAGTTATGAAACTGACAGGGATGTTTTCAATTTAGTTGGTCTGTCTGTAGGTAAGATTAAATCATCGCGAGTCTGATTTAAAGATGATTGGACGTCAACCTAAACATTTTTGTGAACTCACAAGTGTCGCAACAAGAAATGTGAGCCCTCAAGCACTGCGTTTGTTTTCATCCCAATAAATGTGTGTGTTAGCGACGCTTAGAGCACTGCGATTTTGTTTTCTCGCTTTAAACAAACTCATTTTCAATATGGCCTATGCTTTTGACTTACTCTTCAAGTGCGATTCACGGGGTGATTGTTGGCAGTAAGACTCGTTCTGATGAGCCGTTTTTTCCGTGGTCTTGCATTACCTGAAGGTCCGATATCCAGTGTCTCATTAGAAAGCACTGAATAACGTCGCAGATATTGGCTCTATCTTTCCAGATTTGAGTTGGTTCAGCAAAAGTACGGAAACTTTAGAACCAAATTACAAACTCACCAAGTCTCTGACCAAAAAGAAACATTTTTGTGAACTCACAAGTGTCGCA
>MDTB01176757.1_pt1 | contig 11343 bp, 10 predicted proteins | sample 811161 | NCBI WGS metagenome assembly MDTB01 (sample SAMN05326650, study PRJNA326480) | marine metagenome | isolation source: seawater | place: Mediterranean Sea | collected 2009
ATATTCCAAGGAGGATGTTATTAATTTACAACTTAAAGACGGTATCGTCAAAATCAAGACCTTCGAAGATAAGGCACCCAAGCATGTTAAGCAAATTACCGATTTAGTCGCTAAAGGTAGTTACGACGGAGTAGTTTTTCATCGAGTTATTGATGGATTTATGGCTCAAACAGGAGATGTTCGATTTGGTAACTCTAATTCTGATGAATTTGATTTAAGAAGAGCTGGTACAGGGGGTTCTGGTAAAAATATAGTCGCAGAGTTTAATGACTCACCTCACAAAAGAGGGACTTTAAGTATGGCTCGTTCACAGGATCCAAATAGCGCTGATAGTCAATTTTTTATATGTTTTGGAGATACTCCACACTTAGATGGACAATATACAGTATGGGGCGAAGTAATCGAAGGAATGGAATTTGTTGATGCGATTAAAATGGGTGATCCTATAAAAAACGGTCTCGTGGAAGATCCAGATAAAATTATTAGAATGTGGATTGAATAAGAATTAGTTTTGAGTAATTTTTAATTCAATTCTTCTATTCTCTTTTAAATCTTCTTTGCTATTTCCTAAATTAATTGGTTGATACTCACCATAACCATTTGCAGACAACCTACTTGCTGGTATTCCCTTTGTAATAAAGAATTTTAAAACTTCTAGAGCTCTTGAATGCGATAGTTCCCAATTTGAAGGAAACTTGTAAGTTGAAATTGGCACTTTATCTGTGTGACCATCGATTTGGATTATCCAATTTAAATCAGGTGGTATTTCTTGTGCTATTTCTATAAGTGATTTTGCTATTATTGATAAAGCTTCTTCACCGTCAGTTTGTATAGTTGCACTTCCAGACTCAAATAATATTTCAGACTGAAAAATAAATCTATCACCTTTAATTTGAACATCATCCCTATCTGATAAAGAGTTTGATAGTTTACCAAAAAATTCAGACTTATACTTTTGTAGCTTAAATACTTCACTTGTCAGAACCCTATTAAGCCTGTCACCTAATTCTCCAAGTTCTAAATTATTTTGAGCTATCTCTGCCTCTTTAGACTCAAGTAAATTATTTAATAGATTAATTTCATTACCAAGAATTTCAATATCTAAAGCTAGTGTAGAAATTAAGTCCAAAGCTTCATCTAAATTGGTAGATTTTTGAAAATATTCTTTCTCCAATTTAAAGATGGTATCGTTTAGTGAATTATTTTCTATTTGAGTTTGAGAGATACGATTTGAAAGATCTTCATTTTGGGCTTGAGATGAACTTAAAGAGTCAAGTAATGTTATTATTTTATTTTTTGAAATATTAATTTGACCAACTAATTCTTGATTTTGAATACCAAGTTCATCCATGTTATTTTTAAGAATTAATTGTTCATTAACTAGTTTATTTAATTTACCCTCTAACATATTTCTGTCAGTCATAGAAATTGACAACTCATCAGTAATTTTTGCAATAATTTGATTAAGCCCCTCAATATCTAAGGCTTGTTTTTGAATTATTTCATCTAATCCCGAAATTGCCTCATCTTTTATTTGAAGAAGTTCATCCTGTTCTATTATTACGTCATCCTGATATTCTATTTGTTGATTTTTAGAAAAAATTTGCGTTTGTTTTTGTTCTATTTCTAAATCAAGTTTATTAATTTGTTCATCAAGATTAAGTATTAAAGATTGTCTCTCAATCAAAGTTAATTCCTTATTGGTCAAAGATTTATCTTGTTTTTCTATGGTGTAATCTTGAATATCTATTGTTTCTTCTAAAGATAGTATTTTTTCGTTTTTACCAACCACCAAATCTCCCAAATAAACTTGAGAGACAGTAAACAACAAGACAATGAAAATGATGACCATTAAAGTAGACGCAAGAACGTCTACAAATCCTGGCCAGATTATATTATTATTATCTGTATTTTGAGATTTTGAAAAGTAACTCACTTTTTATCTAAGTCTTTTATTGACTTACTTACAGTTTTTAGTCCTGTAATAACCTCTTTTTTTAGATCCTCGTTACTATTTTTGACAGTCATAACTAATTCCTCAAGTTTATGCACTATAATTTCAATAATTTTAGAGTCTTTATTTGAACTTTGATTATAGTCTTTATGATTTGAACTCGATCTGTAATATAATCTAATTTGATTTTCGCAAAATTCATAATAGCTCTGTTTAATACCTCTAGTGATAATTTCATACAGTCCTAAAATCAATGAAGTAACTAATCCAAATAGAGAAGAACTAAATGCTATAGTCATCCCAGATAAAGGAGATTTCAGACCATCTTTAAGAGAATTAAAAAATACACTAAAATCTTGCTGTTCAATTGATAATCCATCAATAACATTTGATACGCTTCCTATAGTTAACAAAAGTCCATAAAAAGTTCCAATTAATCCTAAAAAAATTGCAAGATTGATCAAGTATTTTGAAATATCACTGCTACTCTCAATGATTGACATCAATTCATCTAAAATCTCATCTAAAGTTTTAGTTATTATTTTATTGGCAGATGTTAGTCCAAGATTTCTGGATATTAATTTTGTAATAGGATAATTATTTAAAGATGAGTCATTTAGCTTTAATTTACCTAGTGCAACAGAATTCATAAATCTATACTCAGAACTTAATGTAAATATTTTGTATGAGTATAAAAGAAAACCAATAATTAAAGTTAAAACAATTATTCCGTTAATATAAGGATTAGCATCAAAATAAATTTTAATTTCTTCATATCCAATTACTAAAATTACTACAATTAAAATCGAAAATAAAATATATGCTAGGAAATTTTTGGTCATTTGATTTAAAAATAAACAAATTTAAGAAATTAACAATCGCATTATTATAAATATATTTATAAATTTTTATTGATTATCAAGTAAAAATTATTGGTGCCTGGATTTACTGAGCTTAAACCTGCATTTGAAATATGATGAGAACCTATTCCAATACGAGTTTCATCAAATACACTATAAAATAAATTAATTTCTGATTTAAATTGTATGGCATTTCCTAAATCTTTGCCATTTCCATTGCTATATACACCAGCTGATGAGGAAAAATTTAAATAAATTAAATCAGAACCTAAATTTGTTTCAAATCCTGTATAAAACATTGTTGCACTTTTTTCAGTAATTAAACCACCTAGAACAGGATTTATTGTCAAAATATTTAATAAATCTATTTCACTATTAGATACATGGTAATTTAATCCAATTAAATTAGTTGTGTTATCATCATCATAGTCATAAGTGCCACCAAAAATAGAATAACTATTGGCATAAATAGTAAAGTTTGATGAGAAAGCAAAAATTATTACAGCTAATAAATATTTTTTCATATTATACTAACTTACATTATCAACTTAAAAAGTAAATGGTGGGCGTGACAGGATTCGAACCTGTGACCCCTTGCGTGTCATGCAAGTACTCTAACCAACTGAGCTACACGCCCAAAATAGTGGGCAAAAATACTTTTAAATTAAATAAAAAATTAGTAAATATAAATTCTAATTAAATTTTTTTAATTGAGTAATTAGTTTTAATTCACTTAATTTAAGCCAATTTAATAATAATAAATATATAACTAAACCAATAAGAATTTGGGTTGATAAGTCAAAATATATATTTATGTCGATAATTTTTTTTGTTAATATTATTGAAAAATACATAGTAACAGCACTTAAAAAAATTTTAATTAGCTTATAAAAATCAAATATGGTTAACTTTTCAAAAAAGCTTCTAAAATATTTTTTTAAAAAGAGAATTTGAATTAACAGATTTAACCAAACGCTTATAGCTCCTGCAATGGCCAATCCAATAACACCAAATGGCTTATAAAGCAGAAAACATAGAACAAGATTACAAATAAATGCTGGAATAGCCGCTATAACTGGATACACAACATTCTCATATGAATAAAAAACTTGATTGCATATTCTTGATAGCATGTATCCTGGCAATGAGAAGGAATAAATAAGTAAAATTTTAGATGTGATTAACACATCTTTATTAGTAAATTCTCCCCTACCAAACAACACTCTAATGATATCTTCACTCAGAATAAAAATTCCAAAAATACTAGGTATAGCGAAAATATAACAAAATATGACAGTATCATTAAAAGCAATAGAATTATTCTTCTCATCATTAATATTTTTACTAAGGTAAGGGAGAAGTGTGAGAGACATAGCAACAGCAATGAGAGCGAATGGTAAATCAATAATTCTATCAGCATAGTATATTTGGCTTATTGCACCTTCACCTACTAAAGATGCAAATAACATAGAAATAAAAATATTTAATTGGATTATACCAGAACCAATAAATGAATATAAAAATCTTTTAAAAAATTTATTTAGATTAGTAGATAAAACTGAAATACTTTGTAATCCAATACTCCAAAAAATTTTTATGCTACCCAAATTAATAAATAAAAGTATTAATTGAGTGAAACCTGCAATAATCATTGACCATGCAAGAGCAAAATGAGAATTAGATTTGAAAAAAACTAAAGCTAAAATCATGAAAATGTTGAGAATTATTGATAGAAAAGAGGGCAAAAAAAATCTTCCTTTAACATTTAGTACAGAACTCAATACTGAGGATAAAGTAACAAATACTAAGAAAGGGAAAGTTATAATTAATAACTGCTTAGCAAATAAAAATTGACTTTCGTTTATTAAAAATCCAGGTGCAAATAATGAAACGATTTGATTGCTAAAGAAAAATACTAAAATAGATAAAAAAAATGTTATTACAAAAAAAAAATTGAATATAATCCAGATAAAATCATTTGCTATTTTTGAATTTAACTTTTCTTGATTAATATACAGAGGTATAAAGACACTATTCATCGAACCTTCAGCAAAAATTCTTCTAAATAAATTTGGTAACCTGAATGCAAATAGAAATGCATCTGACATAGAGTTTGCACCTAAATAATTTGCGAAAAGTATGTCTCTGATAAAACCTGTTATGCGAGATCCAAAAATATTTGATGAAATCTTAGAAAAATTATTGATTTTCATTAAATTCAGGAAAATTCTTTTTCCAAAATCTCAATAATTTTATTTGCGTCTATAAAACCAGGAATAATTTGCTTTCCTATAATAGTTGCAGGGCTTCCTGTAAATTTAAATTCATCTACATAACTTTTATGAGTAGATAAAAAATCTGATACATCTTGAGAGTCTATATCATTTTTAAGTAAGTCAAGATCAATACCTTTTAGAAATAAGTCTGCTAGAATATCTTCCATATTTGATTTTCTTTCTGAAGAATATAAATAATTATGAACTACCTTAAATTGACCTTGTAAAGAAGAGGCTAATGCTATTTTTGATAAATCATCTGAAGATTTTCCTAAAATCGGCATTTGAATAATTACTAGCTTTATAGCTTTATCTTTTTTCATAACCTTTATTAATTCTTCATGGTATTTTTGACAATAGCCACAATTATAATCAACGAACTCATATATAGTTTTTGTAGAATTTAAATCTCCTAAATACATATAATGTGTTTGTTGATTTAAATTTTGTATACTTGTAAGTAGTTTTTGATTATTTTTTTCTTCTTCTAATTTATTTTGGTTTAATTGATATTCTCTGAGAACTTTCAAAATAAGATCTGGATTTTGTTCAATAAAATTTTTTATACTTTGATCAAATTCGCTCTTTGTAAGGTAATCAGTCAAATCGATATTTGGTATTTTAAGATTATTTAAATCTTGTTCAGTATTTGAATTAGTATTTTTAATAAATTGATTATTTGAAATATTTAAGTTTTTTGAGGGAATAATTTTATTGTTATCAGAAAATATAAAATAATATGCAAGTGTTATAAAAGTAAAGATTATTAACAAAAGGATTAATAGTATTCTGATAGTACCAAAATTTCTTTTTTTTACATATTTTCCCATGATCAAAAAAATATATTATTTGACTATTAATGTAGTGTAAATAGTAGAAATAGTTTTAATAAAAAAATTAAGATAAAGTTATTTTACATATGGGATAAAGAGTTAAATTTGTATTATCTTGCTTCATCAAAGAAATATTTAAGTATTTAAGTGATTTGATTGAATCTTTATAGATTAACTTTTTTGACATGCTAGCAATTGAAATATGATGGGTATTGAATTCAAATAAATATGGGTATCCCCATATTAAATAATATTCCATTTCTAATGGAGATAAATTATTATAATGTTTAAGGTCTATTTGAACTTCTTGTTGATTGAGAGTTTTTCTAAAAAGGTCGAAGTATCTCATAATATCATTACATAAGAAATTGAATTTATCATTTGAATTCATTTCTAATGCAAAAGTATTTTTAATCTCTCTGAGACCTAGAACTTTAAATGTATCTTTGAAAGAGTTATTTTGATTAGATTGAAAATAGTCTTGAAAAGAATTTATAAGATCTTCTTCATTATAAAGATGACTTAAATAAAAAGGAGCTTTTACTATGTAATGTAAACCATATTTAGAAAGTTTCAGGTTATCAAATTTAATATTATTTTTTAGAAGTAAATTATTAACTTTATCAATAAATATTAAATTAGGTATTAAGTAAATTGAGTAACGTGGAAATTGAATGAAGTTATCCATCTGTAAGTTTACTTAGTATAAACTTTTGCATTTTTGTTTCTAACAGTATTTTCATTAATAAAATTATAATAATGGTGTATATAAATCTAAAAAATAAAATACCAGAAATGTGACTACCTAATAGCAAAATCAGTATTGTATCTTCAATTACACTATGGCAGAGACTAAGAAAAGACAGGGATAGTAAAATATCTTTCTTTGAAATATTGTTTTTCTTAGACTCGTCTATTAAAAAACCTCCACCAAATGATATTCCCAGAGTTAAACCAATTAAGATTATATTTGCTACTTTCTCAGACATACCTAAATAAGATAAAGGTATTTTCATTATATTAATTATAAATGTCCAAATACCTAATGCCTTAAGGACATTAATTGTTGATATAATAAGAAATATTATTAAAAAAATTATTAAGAAATTTTGAATTTGTAGGATAGCCCATTCAGTACTAGAAACTATTTCATTTGGAACTTGTAAAACTGACTGATTAGACTCAGTAAATAATTCATATTTAGTAAATATTAAGTTCAAAATTTTGCCTGCTAAAATTGCATTTATAAATCTAAAACTTAAATTGAATATCCAGGAAATTCTTGATTTTTTTGCAATAGCTACTTCAATCGGCAGACTGTGAGCTATTAATATTATTAAACCTAAAATTGTAGTCTCAGCTACTGAATATTGAAAAATAGCTTGAAGTGATGCAAAAGCAGCTAATCCTGCATATATATTTACCAATATCGCAGCCATCCAAACTAAACCCAATGAGCCATCAATTCCAATAAAACTTGTTAATGGCTCAAGAAATTTTGCTAAAAAAAAAATAGCTCCAAAAAGCTCAAGAACTCTAATAACTATGACGACAGGGAGTATAACTTTGAATAAAATCCAAAAAATTTTAGTAGTTTCTTGAAATATATGAACTAGTATTTTTTTAGATTTTTCCATTATGATGACAGATCAAATAATTTTACTTCTTTATAAAGAAATAAATGACAAGAACAAATAGTTTTACTATAAAAGCTTCATTAACAACGTTATTGTTTTTAATTAGCCTAATTTGCTTTTACATTAGTTATTCAGATTTTATTAAGATTAAAAATGACGAAACCATTATTTATGACGATATGAATGTCAATTATTTTGATAAAAAAAAATTTCAAAAATATTATGAAATAATAAGCATTGAGAGTTTAACTGACCCAATTTTTGATGAAAAAAAATCTAATAGTTATTTTGAGAATATTACACTTGAAAACTTATCTAATATTTTTGAAAAAGATATAATTAAAGAAAATAATACAATTGAATTAAATTCTTTAGATGATTTGAATTTCACTGAAGATAAAATAGATAAAGAAATCATTTATGAATTTGATGAAATTAAAGTTACTAAGGGAGATAATTTTGCAAAAATACTTAAAAAAGGAGGCTTAAAAGGTAGGGATATAGACTTAGTTATTATCAATGGAGAGGATTATTACGATTTTTCTAAATTATATATAGGAGATACTGTTAAAATTTTTAGTGATTACCAAAATGGAGAATTAAAACTATTTAATCTTATTTACAAATATTCTGACACAAAAGAATTAATAATATCTTATCTGGACGATAATTTTATATACGAAATTAAAGAAATCCCTCTAATCTCTGAAAAAATATTTGTATCCGGAGAAATTGAAACAAGTTTGTATAAAGCTATGAAAGATCAAGAATTATCAGAGATAGTAATAAATGAAATTATAAGGATTTACAGTTTTGATGTTGATTTTCAAAGAGATATCTATGAGGGGGATAAATTTGAAATGATCTTTACTAAAAGGACAGATAAGGATGGTAAAACAATTCAAATTGAAGATCCAAAATACCTTATGCTATCATCTAGGGGTACTCCACTATTTTACTATCTTTATGATACTGATGAATTCAGTGAATATTTTGATGAAAAAGGAAAAGGAATGACAAAAAGCTTGATGAAAACTCCCATAAATGGTGCAAGACTCAGTTCTAGTTATGGTATGAGAAAGCATCCTATTTCTGGATATAATAAAATGCATAAAGGGGTTGATTTTGCTGCCCCTTCAGGAACTCCAATATTTGCAGCTGGGAATGGTGTCATAGAATATGTAGGTAGGAATGGAGGATATGGGAAATATATCAGAATACGTCATGATAACACCTACAAAACAGCTTATGCTCATTTAAAGAGTTACAAAAAAGGGATATCTAGTGGTGTAAGAGTTAAACAAGGTGATGTTATTGGTTATGTAGGTTCAACTGGAAAATCTACTGGGCCACATTTACATTATGAGATTATTGTCAATGGAGTTCAAATTAACCCAGCAACACTTAAACTTCCATCTGGAAGGAAGCTCAACGAAAAACAACTTAACGAGTTTAAGAGTCTCGTTTTAAATATAGATGAAGAAGTTGACATCTATAAAGATATTATCAACTAAGCTAATTGGCTAGTTAAATCATCAAAATCAGAGCTTGAAGATTGCTCGACCTTATCTTCATTTTTTGTATCACTATCATTTTTTTCAGATTTATCTTTATTAATAATTTTTCTAGCAACAAAACCTCTATTAGAGTTATCTGTTTGTCTAAAATAATGCTCAGCGTGTTGAAGATAGTACTGCTCTAATACGTCATCACCTTGGCTTTTAGCATCTTTTGCTTTGTTAAGATAATCATTATATTGGTCTTTTGGATTTTTACCGTTTCTTTTATAACCATTAGAGTTTCCATTAGTCTGCAAATACGGAGAATCTGCTACACCCACTCTAGAGGAGTTGATTTTTCTTTGCCCACCGTAAGGCCTTCGTTTAACAAAATTTTTCATTAATTTTTATTCGATTATCCTAAAAGAAGCCCATCAATTAATGTGCGGGGAGTTTTAACTTTATCAATCTATCTAAACTAAGATAATCAACTTTTTTATAAACTATTTTTACACCTTTTTCTAATAAAAATTTATACATGTTTTTAGTAATAATCGGATCAATTTCAAAATATAAAGATCCCTTAAATTTAACATCAATTAGAAAATCTATAATTTTTACGTAATAATCTATACCTAATTCTCCCCCATCAAGTGATATTCTAGGGTCATACAACGTTTCATTATTTAAATTGAGATAATTTCTTGTTGGTATGTAGGGAGGATTACATACAATAACATCAATATCTTTTAATCTATTTATTGGGTAATTTTTAAATAAATTTGAATGAAATAATTTTGAATTTTTTTGTTTTTCAAATTTTTTTATGTTTTTTTTACATGCATTAAGAGCTTTTTTGGAAATATCTATAAAGTCACAAAAGGAATTTTCTAAATCACCAATAATAGAAATACCTAAGCAACCAGTTCCACAACACAAATCAAGAAATTTAAATTGTTTCTTATTCTTTAATTTTAAGCAATCATTTAATATTTGTTCAACTAAAATTTCTGAGTCTGCTCTAGGATCAAGAGTATGGAAATCTGTGTAAAAAATACTTTTCCAAAAGCCTTTTTCATTAATAATTTTTGCTAACGGTTTTCCTTTGATTCTTTCATTTAAGATCTTATTAATTAATTCTTTATCAATCTCATTATTATTAACATCTAAATAATTTTCTTTATTTGCACAGTAAGAAATCATTATTTGTGACTCTTGCTCTGCTTGATTTCCTGAAATTACATTTAATTTTTCGACTAGTCTTTTTTTTATTTCTAATTTACTAAATGAGAGGGAATTATTAAACATTTAATTGACTTAGTTTTTCAGCTTGTTCACTAGCTGATAAGGCTGATATCATTTCATCCAATGCTTCGCCAGTTAAGAACTGATCTAATTTATAAAGTGTTAAGTTAATTCTATGATCAGAAACTCTACCCTGAGGAAAATTGTATGTTCTGATTCTTTCAGATCTGTCCCCAGAGCCAACTTGATTTTTTCTATTTGATGACTCCTCTTCCTGTTTTCTAATTCTCTCTACCTCATATAATCTTGAACGCAAAATTTTTAATGCTTTAGCTTTATTTTTATGTTGAGATCTTTCATCTTGTTGAGTTACCACAATATTTGTAGGTAAATGTGTGATTCTTACTGCACTATCTGTGGTATTAACCGATTGACCTCCTGCTCCTCCTGATCTGTAAACATCTATTCTTAAATCAATATCTTTTATATCTAAATCTACATCCTCAGCTTCTGGTAAAACAGCTACCGTAGCAGCTGATGTATGAATTCTACCACCAGACTCAGTTTCGGGAATACGTTGAACTCTATGCACGCCAGACTCATTTTTTAAAAATTTGAATACTCCATCACCTTTAATCTCAATTATTGCCTCTTTAATTCCCTTTAAACCAGTTTCACTTTTTTCCATTGGTTGGAACTTCCATTTTTTTAATGAAGAGTATCTCTCATACATTCTGTACAAATCACCTGCAAATAAAGCCGCCTCATCGCCACCTGTGCCAGCCCTTATTTCTAAAATTACGTTTTTGTCATCAGCCTCATCTCTAGGTAATAGAGCTATTAGTAATTCTTTGTTTTTAGTTTCTAAATTCTTTTCATATATAGGTAATTCTTGTTTTGCTAAATCTCTAAGATCTTCGTCATTCTCATTTTCAAGAATTTCTTTATAATCTTTAATCTCATTATTTAAATTTTTTATAACATTAGATAAAATAATAATTGGTTCTAATTTTGATAAATCTTTATTTATTTGAATAAT
>MDTB01040276.1_pt1 | contig 11342 bp, 13 predicted proteins | sample 811161 | NCBI WGS metagenome assembly MDTB01 (sample SAMN05326650, study PRJNA326480) | marine metagenome | isolation source: seawater | place: Mediterranean Sea | collected 2009
ACTGCGTCCTGAAGGCACAGATACCCGTGACTCCCAGAGAGTAGTGCCTGTCGCCAGACTGATTGCAACTAATTTACCGTTGTCCATCCCAGCATAGACAACGCCATCCAGCGTTATCGGTACACTCCCTCCTCGCAGGGTGAGCGCAGGTGATTGTTGGCTGGCGGTCCAACGCTTGGCAGCCGTGTCAGCTGCCAGTGTCACGATTTGATTATTATTGGTGCGCACAACGATAGTGTCATCTTGGGTGTGTGCAACCGCAGAAATCTCCAGTCCCAGCGCCAGCGACCATAGTATTGAACCATCGCTGGGTTGGAGTGCGGTGACCACACCATTGCGTGAGCCAACCACCGCAATATTGTTATTCCCACCGACACCGCCAGACAATATATCTTGCAAATCAACTGTCCAAATAGTGCGCCCATCTTGACTACTGACCGCACGTACGTTGCCGTTGACACTGGCAAATACGAGTTTATCTTGCAGCGCATGGGTGAACAGGCTTGTGCTGGTGTTATCCTCAGTGCTCAGTGAACTGTTCCACACTTCAGCCAATATTATCTGGGCATCGATGGCACTCAATTCGGCCGGCTCACGTAATGTGATTTCTACTTTTTCTTCGTCTTCACCCATAAATGGTAAGTAACTGCAGGCCGACATGTAGGTCAGTACAGGCAGGATGATGAGCGCGCGCATTAAGCTGCTATTGATCATGGCTAGTTTCCGTTAAACGTTAGATTGCTCACTGGCAATCGCATTGTCACGCTTCATGATGAGGTAGTCGATCTGCTCTTCTGCCGCTGTTGCAATAGCCGAATCATACGCCGCTCGCGCTTCTACAAACTCTCCGCGACTGACATGCCAGTCGCCACGCAACTCTTCTTTGAGCGAAGCAAAAGAGAGTGGATAGGTCTGATTGAGCAGTAGTTGTGCAGCCTCCAAACGATCTTCTACGATATGTAATCTGATCATGCGTAAGCGTGCAACTGCCCGCAGTGTCTCTTGCTTGGCGTTATCTACCACCCATTGCAAGTGAGTCATGGCCTGTTGGTACTCAACATTCTCAGCATGCGCTTTCGCCAGCATCAAACTCGCCAGAGAGGCATAAGGGGTAGCGGAAAATTCTTGTTTTAATTGTTCTGCTTGCACCATAACCGCATCGATATCCTGCTGCAGAATAGACTCTTGCATGGCCGCATAACGATCAGAGGCCAACAGATATTGTTGTTCCGTGTAAACTCCCCAACCTTTCCAGCCAACCAGCGCACCGATGCCAAGAACAGCACCGACAATGACTGCATTACCGTTTTTATTCCACCATTCTTTGATGGCATCTATTTGTTGTTCTTCTGTTTCGTTCTCTGCCATATTGTTCTCCTAAACTGCTCCCTAGCGCGCAGTGCTAACCTGCAGCCGGCACATAAACGGGGGTCTATAGTCGTTATAAGTGTTCTGTGACCTGCTCCACGTCACATACGATCTGTGGCGTATCGGCCTGTAAATGTTTAATTGTGACCTGACGCTTATTCACTTCATCATCGCCAATAATAATTGCCAGTCGTGCCTGGGCCCGATCCGCGCGTTTCATTTGGGACTTGATACTACCACCTCCACAATTCATCTGAATAGCTAAATGGGGGCAACTTGAGCGGATTTGTTGACATACTGCGACAGCGTACTCTGTGGCGACATCACCGAGAACGACGACATAGCCATCTAACTGTGGTGTTTGCGTGGCTAAAACCTGCTCAACTAGACTGTGCAGACGTTCAATACCGATAGCAAAACCGGCTGCCGGTGTGTCGCGTCCACCCATTTGCCCCACCAGGCTGTCATATCGGCCACCCGCGCAAATTGTGCCCTGAGCCCCCAACTGAGTCGTAATCCACTCAAATACTGTTCGATTATAGTAATCCAGACCACGCACCAGGGTCGGATTGTGTTGCACCTGAATACCCACCTGCGCCAGCATAGCCAGTAAGCGCTCAAAATGTTCTTTCGCCTCAGTGTCCAGATAGTCAAACAAGAGTGGGGCATTTTTGATCAGCTGTTGCACTTCAGGATTCTTGCTATCCAGAATTCTCAATGGGTTAGTGTGCAGGCGACGCTGAGCATCCTCGTCCAGCTTGTCGTGGTGATCAGACAAATAACTGATCAACTGTTGTCTGTGTTCAGCTCGCGCCTGTGTATCGCCCAGCGTATTGATTTGCAGTGCTAGACTGTCAGTATTCAATCCAACTGCCTGCCACATTGCATGACTCAGCAGGATCAATTCCAGATCAATATCAGGTCCTGCCATACCAAAGGTCTCGACGCCAAGCTGATGGAATTGACGATAGCGGCCTTTTTGTGGTCGTTCGCGCCTGAAAAATGGGCCCAGATACCAGAATCGCTGTTGCTGATTATGTAACCAGCCATGTTGCACACCCGCGCGTAGGGTGCTTGCAGTGCCCTCAGGTCGCAGTGCTAGCCAGTCTCCGCCACGATCCTCAAAGGCGTACATTTCTTTTTCGACGATGTCGGTCACTGCCCCGATCGAGCGCTTAAAAAGCTCCAGCTTTTCGACAATCGGTGTGCGTCCCTCGTGGTAGCCATACTGACCGAGTACAGCGATTAGTTTGCTCTCCAGCAATCTAAGTGTTGCCGTATCCTGCGGGGCGAAATCATGCATGCCACGGATAGATTGGATGTTATCGCTCATATTATTAGGGTTAGGGAAAAGGTTCAGTTGATACTGGGCGCCACAAGACCCGCTTGGTTGATATCAAATCTGGCCACATTATTGGTAGACATGTAATTGGCGTGATCAAGTAATTCATCGTCCAGCCAGACTTCCACCGCCGGGGAGTTGCCAAGGAATATATTCAGCTGGCCGGTGGCGGTGAAAGTTTCAACCATGCCCGCCGTATACAAGCCATACAAGATACGCGTGCGCTCTTGGTCGACTACTTCCAGCCAGCTGTTACCAACCATACGAATACTGAGCGTGAATTGATTGATCGGCAGCGGCTGCTCAGCACCGGCAGCGGCCTGAGACGCTGGCAACTGTTGTGGTGCCGGACGGGTGGGCTGTGCTGGAGCTTGTAGTTGCTCGGGATCGGGTGCTGCGATTGACTCAGTCACTTGCGTTGCCGCGGGTACTGCCATTGGCTCGGAAGCCTGTTGTTGCTCTGGGATAGCGTTTTGCTCAAGCACTGAGGCCAGAGGTGCAGGACTCGTATCATCTTGATTAATCCACCACGCCAGACTAAAGCCAGCCGTGACCGAAATGAATAAGATCAGCGTCCACAACAAGATCGGATCACCTTTGTATGTCAATCCTGGCTGGGGCTTTTTGATTTCTACAGATACCGCCTCAGGTGCCATACTCTGCTCTTCTGGCATGGACTGACGCTGGGCCACTAACAGTGGCTCGGCATCCAGTTCGAGTAGCTTGGCATAGCTGCGGATATAACCACGCACAAACACCTGCGAGGGCAACCGCTCAAAATCTTCTGCCTCCAGCGCCTTGATGACTGCTTCATTGAGATGGATGGCATCCGCGGCCTGCTTCATATCGAGACCCAATCGCTCACGTGCCCGACGCAAGGTCCGGCCTATACTATCTGTCTGTGCAGGGTCATTTGTCTTGTGTTTCATCAGCTGACTCAACCAGTAGTTGTACTTCTTGCGAATCTGGGTAATCGTGTTTGAGCATATCTGCATATTCTTGAGCAGCCACTGTGTCGCCGAGGGCATGCTCTATTTGATAGGCCAACAATAAAGAACTCTGGGTATGTTCAGATACGGATTCAAACCCCGCTATGTGGTGCTTGGCTTGAACATATTTTTTGGTCTTGAAATTTAATTTAGCGAGTTGGTACAAGGCCACACGCTGATTGTTTTGTAACTTAAGCGTTTCCTCGAAATAGTGCTGCGAGGCGCTGTAATCAGGTATTTCCATGGTGCATAAACCGGCCCGTAGAAAAGCGGTCGCACGAGAGGGATACAAAGGATCCGCGAGTACCTGCTGAAAATAGCCGGCACTTGCCTGATAACGCTTATGTCGGCATAGAAAAGTCGCATAGTTATACATGCCACTAGTGTCTTTATTGTCTATCTTAAGCGCTTTTCGATAATACGTTTCAGCCGCTTCCGGCTGCGCCAGTTTTTCCTGCAAAATTGCATATACCCAGTGTGCCTTGGATGATTTTGGATCCTGCTGCAGTGCACGTTTTAATTTCTCATCGGCCGCCAGATAGTTTTTGCTGGCAATGTAATTAGCACCCAGCTGAACGTTTATTTGCGCCGCTTTGGGATTATATTTAAGTTCGGCATTTTCGACAGGCACCGTCTGTTGCGCGCTGCAGCCAAGCAAAAATAGTACACTGAGATAAATAACTACGCGCATTCGGTATCTATCCTGCGACTGATTAACGATCGTTCATACATTCTGACATAATGATTGGCGCGATGTGCTTTATCAACCACTTGACCGGCTAACTGTCCACAGGCTGCGGCAATATCCTCACCACGTGGACGTCGAGTAATGACAATAATCTTGCTGGCCATAAGAATGCTGCTGAAACGATCAATCTGTGCTTGCGCAGAGCGCTGATAGCCAGAACCGTCGAAACTATTAAAAGGAATTAAGTTTACTTTGGCACGAATGCCTTTGAGTCGCTTCACCAACTGGTGCGCGTGCAGATCACTATCGTTGACGCCGTCCAACATAACGTATTCAAAGGTCACACTCTCTTTTCTATTTTTACTTGCGAGATAACGTCGACATGATTGCAAGAGTTCCTCGATAGGAAACTTGCGATTCAACGGGACCAGTTCATTTCTGATCTCATCATTGGGCGCATGTAAGGAGATCGCCAGACTGACATCAACATGCTCTGATAGCAGATCAATTTTGGGCACGACACCAGAAGTACTGACAGTGACCTTGCGCTTACCGAGGCCGTAGGCGTGATCCTCCAATAACAGATGTATGCTGGGCAGCACATTATTGAAGTTCATCAGTGGTTCGCCCATACCCATGTAAACGACATTGGTGAGCATGCTATTACCTGCATAAAGTTCTCGTAAGCGCTGATCGGCAACCCATACTTGACCGATAATTTCCGCCGCCGTGAGATTACGATTAAAGCCTTGGCGTGCAGTTGCGCAGAAAGTGCAATCCAAAGCACACCCCACCTGCGAGGAGATACACAGCGTGCCGCGATTAGACTCTGGGATGAATACCGTTTCTATGCCATTACTCGGCTCACCGGGTTTGGCAGCGACACGTAACAGCCACTTAATAGTACCATCACTGGAGATCTGTTCTGATTCGATGCTGGGTAGGCTAACGACTGCTGTGTGTTGTAACTGAGCGCGTAATGACTTACTAAAATCAGTCATCTCTGCAAAATTGACTACTCCGCGCTGGTAGATCCATTGTAATAATTGTTGGGCGCGAAATTTTTTATCGCCGAGCGCGACAAAATACGCTTCCAGTTCTGGTCGACTCATGCCAACCAGGTTGGTAGGACTACTGGCTGAGTTTAGACGCGCGGACAAAGCTGATCCTCAGCAAAGAAAAAAGCAATTTCTACCGCGGCAGTCTCAGCTGCGTCCGAACCGTGCACGGCATTGGCGTCAATGCTATCGGCAAAATCAGCCCGTATGGTGCCTGGCGCAGCTTCCGCAGGATTAGTTGCACCCATAACCTCACGATTCTTAGCGATTGCATCGTCCCCCTCGAGCACCTGCACCATGACTGGACCAGACATCATAAAGGCGACTAAATCATTGTAGAAAGGACGTTCTTTGTGAACTGCATAAAATGACTCGGCCTGTTGCTTGGTGAGATGCATCATCTTGGCGGCAACTATGCGTAAACCAACTTTCTCAAAACGAGCATAAATTTCACCAATTACGTTTTTTGCGACTGCATCTGGTTTGATAATTGAACACGTGCGTTGCATGGCCATTGTTTGTCTCCTGTAGGCGGGTGTTGAGGTTAGTATTAATCTGTCAGCGAATTCTACGCGGATAATAGGCGGCTGTGAACGTCATAGCAATAAAATCAATGACTTTAGTCTGCAACGGCGCTGCCGCTGATTGATAATACTGGCCGCTGTAAGCGGACAGGAAGTTAGGCCGGCAAAATAATCAGTCGCGCTCGTCTATCCACGCCATTTGAATAGCTTCCAATATTCTTTCATTAGATTTTTCTGGATCGTCATCAAAGTTGGCTAACGCACAGATCCAGGCATGCAGATCGGTGTAGCGGATGTATTGCGGGTCGACATCAGGATGATGCTCGTCAAGTTCTATCGCTATATCTAGAAAATCTGCCCAGCGTAAGCTCATATTGATCGCCTCAATTAATGTGATTCTGATACTAGATTAATTGTGTACTTTGGAATCTCTACGGTCAAATCTTGCTCTCCAACCAAAGCCTGACAACTTAGTCGCGAATCAGGATCTAACCCCCAAGCTTTGTCGAGATAATCTTCCTCGTTTTCAGTCGCCTCGGCCAGCGAATCCAAGCCGTCTCGCACATATACATGGCATGTTGTGCAAGCACAGGATTTTTCACAGGCATGCTCAATTGAAATTCCATTGCTCAGTGCAGCATCACAAATACTGATTCCAGCATCAACTTCAACAGTCATTCCCTCAGGGCAGATTTGTGTATGCGGCATGAAAGTAATTTTAGGCATTTGGCTTTAGTCCATTTAATAAAGTTAGGTCAGCAATATCAATCTTGCAGTTCTTCCAATTTGCGGCCCTGTACCATTGAGCGCACACTTTGATTCATCCGCCGTGCAACATATTCCTCACTGACTTGTTCTAGCTGCTTGATTGCATCTTGTATGTGTTGCGCCTGATCAGTCGACTGGCGGATGGTTATTAGGGCGTCTCGTGCTTGGGTGATGACCGATAATTCAGCTGCACTCAATAACTGCTGACCATCTTTCGCCAACGCTGAGTCCAGTGCCTCAACAACTCGATCTGCCTCGACTTGTTCCTCACGCAGGGATCGTTGCAACATATCTTGTTCAGCGTGTTGCATAGAGGCCTGTAGCATGGCCTCAATTGCGCTATCCGACAGGCCATATGACGGTTGTACTTCAATCTTGGCGCTGACACCGGTATTCAGCTCTTCCGCACTCACATTGAGTAAACCGTCGGCATCAATCTGAAAAGTCACTTTAATTCTGGCCGCACCTGCAACCAGAGGAGGCAGACCGGTAAGATCAAAAGTAGCCAGTGAACGGCAGTCTGACACCAGTTCACGCTCACCTTGCAGGACATGCACACGCATGGCTGTCTGGCCATCCTTGTAGGTGGTGAATTCCTGTGCGCGTGCAACCGGAATCGTGGTATTACGATGGATGATTTTTTCCACCAGACCACCCATCGTCTCGATGCCTAATGACAGCGGAATCACATCCAATAACAACATCTCATCGCCGGGCTTATTGCCTGCCAAAACATCTGCCTGAATAGCCGCACCTATGGCAACAACACGATCTGGATCAATCTCTGTATGGAGTGGTTTTTGGAAGAACTCTGCCACCACCTCGCGCACCCGTGGCACGCGGGTAGACCCACCGACCATAACGACTTCAGCGATATCTTGCTGGCGCATGTCAGCATCACGCAGAGCACGCCGGCAGGCAATTAATGTTTTCTTTAGCAAGGGCTCGATTAACTGCTCGAAGGTAGCCAGGGTCAATTCAACAGTTAACTCCTGGCTTAGTTTGAGATCAACAGCTGGCTGCTGGGTAAGTTGTTCTTTGGCCTGCCGCGCCTGCAAGCTGATCTGTCTCAGGGTAGCTCTATCAGACTGCAGTGCTGGCGGTAACTGCTGCACCGCCCAGTGGCTAATGGCAGCGTCAAAATCATCCCCACCCAGAGCGGAATCGCCCCCTGTTGCCAGCACTTCAAACACGCCTTTACGCAACCTCAATATGGAAATATCAAACGTACCTCCACCCAGATCAAACACCGCAATAACGCCCTCTGCTGCTTGATCCAGACCATAAGCAATGGCCGCTGCGGTCGGCTCATTGAGGAGTCGAAATACGTTCAAACCCGCCAGTTTCGCCGCATCCTTGGTGGCCTGACGCTGCGCATCATCGAAGTAAGCCGGCACGGTAATCACCGCACCCGTTAATTGATCTCCGAGCGTCTGCTCGGCACGTGTTTTAAGTGCGCTTAAAATATCTGCGGAAATCTCAACCGCACTGAGTGCCCCCTTAGCGGTTTTAATACGCGGTACCGAATCATTATTGGGTGCGAATTGATACCAGTGGTCCTGCGCTTGAATATCTGTCAAAGCACGACCTAAAACGCGCTTTATTGAGCTGATAGTGTTATCAGGATCAGTGGCCTGATAGGGCACGGCATCGGCACCCACCAGCGGTGCCTGATCTGGTGCATAATGCACCACAGAGGGCAGCAAGGTGCGCGCCTGTTCGTCCGCCAGCGTTTCGGCCACACCGCTGCGCACACTGGCGACTAACGAATTAGTTGTGCCTAGATCGATTCCCACAGCCAGCTTATGCTGGTGGGGTGCAGTTGACATACCGGGTTCTGATATCTGTAGAAGTGCCATAATTTAGAGTAACTCGTCTTCTAGTGCTTCCTGTTTGCTGCTGATCTGGTGTTGCAGGCGCTTAAAAAATTGCAACTTCAAGACTGCCTCTTTGGCCTGTGCCCATTCCTGGTTGGCATAACTGCATTGAAAGGTTGCGCTCAATTGTTTCTTTTGTTCCGCTGCCTTAATCATCAAATCGTCTAACGCTGTGAGCGGGTCAGGATCTTTATCGACCTCATCAATTGCCTCTCTGAGCGCCATCTGGGACAGCAAAAAATCCATATCCTGGGTGGTATCTTTTTCTGCATCAAACGCAACTTCAGCGAGTTCTAATAAGTAGCGCGCACGCATCTGATCATCTTGCAGAATCTTGTGACCCTCATTGATATAACTGGTGATCTGCATGGCCAGACGTTTGTCTTGCTCACTAGTGTTGACGAAACGATCGGGATGATATTGACTTTGAAGTTGTTGGTAATTGTCGCTTAGCGCCGCACGGTCAATGACATAATCGGTCGCTAGTTGAAAAACCTCAAAGTAATTTTGAGAGAAATCAAAATACATATCTATTGCTCTCAGTGATCATTACACGCGTGAACGATGAGCGTGCAAATTAGTATGTTAACTGCGCTGTGGAGGCTACAGACAGCTTATACAGTGAAACTCTCGCCACAGCCACAGCGGTCTTTTTCGTTAGGGTTATTGAATTTAAACCCTTCATTAAGACCTTCCTTGGCAAAGTCCAACTCAGTCCCATCAAGGTAGACCAAACTTTTGGGATTGATAATCACTTTAACACCACGCTGCTCGAAGACTTCGTCACCGTCGTCGACCTGATCGGCAAATTCGATGGTGTAAGCCATACCCGAACACCCTGTCGTCTTGACACCTAGACGCACACCGACACCCTTGCCACGTTGGGCAAGGAAATTACGCACCCGATCGGCGGCGCTCTCGGTTAACGAAATAGACATCTTCTAGGCGCTCTTCTTGTGCTCGGCCTGCTTATTTTGATAATCACTGATAGCTGCTTGGATAGCGTCTTCAGCCAACACGGAACAGTGAATCTTAACCGGTGGCAAAGCTAATTCCTCGGCGATTTCAGAATTCTTGATCTGACTGGCTTGGTCGAGTGTTTTGCCTTTGACCCATTCAGTCAACAGGCTGGAGGAAGCAATTGCCGAACCACAGCCATAGGTCTTGAATTTAGCATCCTCAATCACCCCATTTTGATCCACTTGGATCTGTAGCTTCATCACATCACCACACGCAGGTGCACCTACCATACCGGTACCCACACTGCTGTCATCCTTATCTAATGAACCCACATTACGCGGATTTTCGTAGTGGTCTAAGACTTTTTCACCATATGCCATTTTGGACTCCTAATTTGTTATGCCAGCGACTAGTGCGCTGCCCATTCTATAGATTTTAGATCGATACCTTCTTTATACATATCCCACAGGGGTGATAAATCACGCAGCTTACTGACCGCGGATCGAATCACACTAATCGCATGGTCAACATCCTCCTGAGTGGTAAATCGCCCGATGCTGAATCGGAGTGAACTATGTGCCAGTTCGTCATCACGGCCGAGCGCACGTAATACATAACTGGGCTCCAGCGATGCGCTAGTACATGCCGAGCCTGACGAGATAGCAATATCTTTGAGTGCCATAATCAAGCTCTCACCCTCCACGAAGTTAAAGCTCATATTGAGGTTATGTGGCACACGTGATTCTATATCACCATTAATATACACCTCTTCAATATCTTTTAGTCCACTTAGCAGGTGATCGCGTAACATCCTGATGCGCTCGTTTTCGGCATCCATTTCCAGCTCCGCTAGATGAAAAGCCTCACCCATGCCGACAATCTGGTGAGTCGCCAGAGTGCCTGAACGCATGCCTCGCTCGTGGCCACCACCATGCATCTGCGCTTCGATACGCACACGTGGCTTACGTCTGACAAATAATGCACCTATGCCTTTAGGACCGTAGGTCTTGTGTGCGGACAAGCTGAGTAGATCAACTTTGGCCTGTTGCATGTCGATTTTCACTTTGCCCGGGCTTTGGGCCGCGTCAACATGGAATATAACCTTGTTCTCACGGGCAATTTCACCGATGGCTTCGATGTCCTGTATGACACCGATCTCGTTATTGACGTGCATGATGGAGATTAACACCGTGTCCTCGCGGATTGCCGCACGCAGTACGTTGAGATCAACCAGACCGTTATCTTGTGGTTCCAAATAAGTCACTTCAAAGCCCTCTCGTTCCAGCTGGCGACAGGTATCAAGCACAGCTTTATGCTCGGTCTTGAGTGTAATTAGGTGTTTACCCTTCTTACTGTAGAAGTGAGCCGCGCCCTTGATGGCAAGGTTGTTGGATTCTGTAGCACCACTGGTCCAGACAATCTCCTTAGGATCCGCGTTGATCAGACTGGCAACTTGCTGGCGTGCTTTTTCGACTGCCTGCTCGGCACTCCAGCCAAAAGCATGACTGCGTGAAGCAGGATTACCGAAGTTTCCCTCTAAGGTGAGACAATCCATCATGGCTTTGGCCACACGTGGATCAACTGGCGTAGTTGCACTGTAATCTAGATAAATAGGTAATTTGGTATCACTCACAAGTTGTTCCTTTGCCTAAATTGTTTGAAATTCGATGGTCTGTTCATTGTTACGCAGAGCATCCTGACGTGCTGCAGTATCCAGCACCTGTTGTTTACTGATCGCGTCTTCCAGAGTGATGCCTGACAGAAAAAC
>MDTB01144767.1_pt1 | contig 11342 bp, 10 predicted proteins | sample 811161 | NCBI WGS metagenome assembly MDTB01 (sample SAMN05326650, study PRJNA326480) | marine metagenome | isolation source: seawater | place: Mediterranean Sea | collected 2009
AACTGATGGCGGAGAGAGAGGGATTCGAACCCTCGATAGGGGATTAACCTATACTCCCTTAGCAGGGGAGCGCCTTCAGCCACTCGGCCACCTCTCCGGGGGGAGTGATTGTACAGTAAAGGCCTCGGCTCTTGTCGAGAGCTAAGATGCAATTATTTCCGAAACCTTGGGGTTTCGCAGTGTGCTCACGGTCAACTTCCAAGAGGTATTAGCACGACTCTCGTGAATCAGTCCGCTTGATCAGCCGGTCAGGGAAATCAGTGAACACTCCGCTGGCGCCCCACAGTCTTAGCTGCGCTGCTTCATCGGGTTGATTCACGGTATACACGTATACCGAATAGCCTGCGTCGCGCAGCAGTTCGATCCGCTCGGACGTCGCTGCCCGAACGGAAAGGTTGATTGCATCGGCATGTAAAGACTCAGCAATTGTAAGAGCCGCCGGGTCCCAGCGGTGAAACAGCGGCGCAACCGCAGTCCAAGGGTCAATACTACGGAACTGTTCCAGTTGCGCATGATCAAAGGAAGAAACCAGATATGACAGATTGGAGTGGCAGCTCAATGTAGTGGCGACGAGCGCGGCGGTGTTTTTACCTTTTAACTCCACATTTAGCCGCACCCGGTCACTTTGCGCTTCGAGCAGTTCGATCACCTCTTGTAGCGTTGGGATAGCCTGCCCACTTCCAGCGTCCAAGGCTTTTAGAGCCTCAAGGCTGTGATCTGCGACTGCTCCCACGCCATTCGTAGTGCGTTCTAACTGATCGTCGTGAATGACGCATAGATGAACTGATCCGTCCTCGGCAAAGACCCGATGCACATCCAGCTCAAGCATGCTGCAACCTAAGTCGAGCCCTCGCGCAAAGCTTGCCAACGTATTTTCTGGTGCCAGGCCCGCCGCGCCGCGATGGCCAATGATGGTAAATAGGTCGCTTTCGGTAGCCGAAGTCATGGATTTGTTTCCTAACTTGTTTAGAGCCAAGGCCAGACGCTGGTAGACTAGCGCGCATGAGTTATGAAGTCCTGGCAAGAAAGTTACGCCCCAGTGGTTTTGCCTCCCTTGTTGGGCAAGATCACGTTGTGCGTGCGCTCACCCACGCGCTTGACCACGATCGTTTGCATCATGCCTATTTATTCACGGGCACTCGCGGTGTGGGCAAAACCACTATCGCGCGGATTTTGGCTAAGAGTCTGAATTGCGAGCAGGGTGTGAGCGCTACGCCTTGCGGTGAATGCTCGGTCTGTACCGAGGTAAAGGAAAATCGTTTTATCGATCTGATCGAGGTCGACGCAGCCTCGCGCACCGGCGTAGACGATACGCGTGATCTGTTGGAAAACACCCAGTACATGCCGTCGCGAGGGCGCTATAAAGTTTATCTGATTGACGAAGTGCACATGCTGTCTATCGCTAGTTTTAACGCACTGCTTAAGACCCTTGAAGAGCCTCCGCCGCATGTAAAGTTCTTGCTTGCGACAACGGATCCGAAAAAGGTTCCCGTCACGGTATTATCTCGGTGCCTGCAGTTTCAGCTGAAAAATATCTCCCCGCAAATGATCAGCGGCTACATCTGTGATGTGCTTGAACAAGAAGGGGTCGAATTCCAGACTGAGGCGGTTAACCATATTGCAAGAGCGGCTCAAGGCAGCATGCGCGACGCGCTTAGCCTCACCGACCAGGGCATCGCCTTTGGTCAGGGTTCTCTGAAGACAGATGACATTGTTGCAATGCTCGGTGTGGTGGGTCGCAATGAAGTTGACGCGCTAATGCAAGGCATCGAATCGGGTTCTGCTGAGACACTGCTGAATATGACTGCCGATTTAGCCGAGCGTAATGCAGATTTTGAAGATGTGCTCAAAGGCTTAATGGAGGCGTTGCATCAGCAAGCGGTCGCTGCTGCGCTTAATGACGAAGGCACCATGTTTGCTGCCGATGAGCTGCAGCTGTATTACCAGATCGCTTTAATTGGTCTGCGCGATATCAACATTGCGCCGGATCTTCGCAGTGGCTTCGAGATGACCTTATTGAGAATGCTGGCCTTTGCTCCGGAGCCAGACAGCAAAGTGCCGCCGCGTGGATCGAACTCATCGAACCATCAGCCACTACAAGAGCCAGAGGATACTAATCCGCAAGTGCAAACATCTGCAGCGGTCGAAGCAGGGCAAGCAGTCGATGCAGGCGTTGTGGCTGAAGCAGTCGAGGCAGCCGATGTGGCCGAAGCAGTCGAAGCAGCCGATGTGGCTAAACCAGTCCCGGCTGCCGAATCGGAAAGCGCATCTTTAGCTCCGGTTGCGACTGACTTAAGTCAGTCTATACCGGCAATACAAACCGCAAACAAGCCTGACTTGCCCAGTGTCACTGAAACGATCCGGTCAGAAGAAAATGTGCACGGTACCCCTACCGATAGCGCACTGGCGAATCAATGGTACGACTGGGTAAGCCAGCTGGAGATTGGCGGAGTAGCGAAAATGTTGGCAGAGCATGCGTTTCCCGAGCGCATTGCCCTACCGTTGATTGATCTGCGTCTTGCCAAGGCACACGACACTTTGCTGACTGATAGCCAGGTAGTGAATCTCGGCCGAGCATTAGCAACAATGATCGGTCAGCCGGTTACTCTTAATGTTGATGTGGGCGTTCCGTCTTCACCGACGCCAGCCGAATATCGTGAGGCGCGGCGCCAAGAACGGCAGCAAGAAGCCGAGCAAGCGATCGCAGAAGATGAAACAGTGCAAAGATTGTTGGCGCAGTTTAATGGCACCATAGAGCACGTAAGACCCAAGGAAGCTCCTTAGCCCAGGGGCACGAATGTGTTCGCTTTGCAGCGACCATGGCAAAGAAACTAATTAAAAATATAGGCGTAGGACAGTGAAAGATTTTGGTGACCTGATGAAACAGGCGCAGCAGATGCAAGCTAAATTTAAGGAAGCGCAGGATCAAATAAGTCACTTGGAGGTCCAAGGAGAGAGTGGTGCTGGCTTAGTTCGTGTGACTATGAATGGCCGCCATGAAGTTAGTCGCGTGTCGATAGATCCTAGTTTGCTTAACGAAGAGATTGATGTGCTGGAAGATCTCTTGGCCGCCGCTTGCAACGATACGGTGCGCAAAGTCGAGCAGGCGCAAGCAGAAAAAATGAAGAATCTTGCTGGCGGCGATTTTCTTGCAGGCTTAAATCTACCTTTCGGTAAAATGCCTTTTTAATGGCCCTAATCGATGACCTAATTACAGCGTTGCAAGTGCTGCCCGGCGTCGGGCAGAAGAGTGCCCAGCGCATGGCTTTGACTTTGCTGCAGCGCAGTAGGGTCGGCGGCACCGAACTAGGCCGTATTCTGCAAGTGGCGATGGAGCAAGTGCGTGAATGCTCGTTGTGCCGCAATCTGACCGAAAGCGAAATATGCAGAGTATGCAGCGACAACCGCCGTGATCAGCAAATAATGTGCGTGGTTGAGTCACCGGCAGATGTGCTAGCTATCGAGCAAGCCGGAGGTTTCCGCGGTTATTACTTCGTTTTGCATGGCCGACTGTCGCCCATTGATGGAGTTGGGCCGGAGCAGCTCAGAATTGATCTGTTGCAGCAACGCATAGAGCAGCTAAAGCCAGACGAACTGATTCTCGCAACCAATCCCACGGTTGAAGGGGAGGCTACGGCCCACCACATCAGCCGCCTCGTTGGTGCCAATGTGTCGAAAATAAGTCGCATAGCCCACGGCGTTCCCCTGGGTGGCGAAATTGAATATACCGATGGAGGTACTCTGACCCATGCACTGCAGGGACGAAGAGCCATCAATCTTTTGGATTGAAGACAATGCAGCCTTGGCTGACGCCGTGGCAAGTTGGCATGATTCCATCGGTCTTGATACCGAATTTATCCGCACGGATACCTTTTATCCGATTCCGGGCCTTTACCAGATTGCCTCCGGCGCAGAGATCTTTCTCTTGGACCCATTGGCTATTGATGACTGGGCACCGTTTGTAGATTTCCTCGAAGATCCAAAGCGAACGAAAGTGATGCATGCCTGTCAGGAAGACCTGGAGCTCATGCACGTGCATCTTCAGTGCACACCGCAAAATCTGGTTGATACCCAGCTTGCCTACGCCTACGTCAGCAAACATTTCAGTCTTAGCTACGCTAATTTGGTTAAGGCTCTTGTGGATGCAGATTTAGCGAAACAGCAGACACGCTCGAATTGGCTGAAGCGCCCGCTTTCCCAAGAGCAGATTTGGTATGCGGTTGATGACGTTATTTACCTGGTGGAAATGTTCGAAATACTGAAAAACCAGCTAGAAGAGCTGGATCGTTGGAGTTGGTTTGCTGAGGATATGTCCCAGCGCAGCGATTACAGCGAACCAGAGCCTGCTGTGTACTATCGGCAGGTGAAGCGCGCCTGGCAGTTAAAGTCAGATGAGTTGGCGCGGCTGCAGGGTTTGTGTATTTGGCGGGAAAATGCCGCTAGGCACTACAATCTGCCAAGAAATAGAATTGTCTGGGACGAGCATCTTTACGCGCTTGCTCAACAATCTGTTACGGATTCAGCAGCGCTACGAGAATTGCTGCCTGGCCCAGTGTTCAATCGCTACGGTCAATCCCTGCTCGCTGCATGGAATAAGTCGTTTGCTGCGACCGCCGCCGCTCCCGAGGCTTTGGATAAACCTTTTACCGCATCGCAAAGCGCCAAGATCAAGGAAATGCGTAGCCAAGCTAATGCCCAGGCAGAGCGACTTGGGTTGGCGCCAGAGTTACTGTCGCGACGTAAAGAGGCAGAAAACTGTTTTCGTCATTTTCAGAAGAATCGAGATTTGTCTGGTTATTACGGCGGTTGGCGACGATCAGTAGTAGGCGCTGCATTTACAAAAATTCTCGGTCTTGCTCGCCAGGAGTCGTAACAACGTTGCAGTGCGATGATTAGCCGCGACAGGAAAACGAGCTGCATAACTTGAGGACCACTATGCAACAGCAGACGCTAACAGTTACTGTGTACCGCAGTGCAAAGAAGAACGACACCTACCTGTATTTGCCTGCACAAGATGATTTTTCAGAGTTGCCGGAAGCGCTGCAAAAGCAGTTTGGGCAGCCTACTTTTGTTATGGAGTTGGAGTTAACCGCCGAGACTTCACTGGCGCGCTTCGATGCCAAAGACCTGATGGCTGCGCTCAACGAAACCGGCTATGTGCTGCAGTTGCCACCCCCCTTGCTCGATCATGGGCTGCATGAGCGGCTTACTGAATGAAACTGTTTTGGGAGACTAAGGCACTTGAAGATATGTCTTGTGCAGAGTGGGAGAGCCTCTGCGATGGCTGCGCCCGCTGCTGTATGGTCAAGCTGCAAGATGAAGATACCGACGAAGTATTCTACACCTCACTTGTATGTGACCTGTTGGATCAGGATGCATGCCGATGCACACGCTATCCCGAGCGCCATGAATTAGTGCCGGATTGCGTGGAATTCGCTGCCACTGAGGCGGCATCATTCGGCTGGTTACCAAAGTCTTGCGCCTATCGCACGCTCGCCGAAGGTCGCGCGTTACCCCAGTGGCATCCGCTGATTAGCGGTGATGCAGACAGCGTGCATGCAGCAGGCATTTCGGTGCGCGGTAAAGTGGCTGCCGAGTCTAGTGTGGCCTTGGAAGACGCGGAAGATATGATCGTGCAATGGGTAGAAATATGAGTTGGCAGTGCATAGGTTTCGCTGCTGTGAGAGTTGAGGTAGGACCATGCTTGAAGTAAACGATTATCCGGCAGCTTGGATGGTGATTCTTGGCGCGGCTTTTATCGGCGCCATCGCCTTTGAGCGCTTGTTGGTGCTAATAGGCCTTGCCGGGAACCGTTGGCTGCTTGGTTTACGTTTGCTGTTGGTGGCAAGTTTGCTGGCAGCATTCACAATACCCTCAGCTATCCCAGGAAGCCCTGATATCAACGCGCCGGCTTTCATCGTCTATGTTTTTGAATCGTTGTTTCAAAATGAAGGGCAAACTGGCCCCGCCAGGCGAGCTTTGATCCTAGGCTTGGCTGTGACCTTTGTCGCTTGGTGCCTGGTGATGTTGGTGCTTGGCAGGCGCAAACATTGAAAGGTAAAACAAGCTGATAAAGGCACAACTAGTCCGCTGACTATGATTAGCAGCCGTCTATGACCTAGATATCCCATTGCTTGAAGGTGCTGTGCGGCAGAATTGGCGGGTAAATCGATAGCACAGAGACCACGCCAGACGGTTGCACCTTTCGTATACCGTCAATTAAAGTAAGGGCAGCTCGGGAGAGGAAGAACTCGTAGATGAGATGCTTTGTCGGAGTTTGCCCCGAACCCTTGTACCGATACCCATATGGTGAGGTGCATACACAAAACACGCCGACAGCGGCCCAAACACGATCGTAAGAGAGTTCTGAATGATTTTTGATAGTACTGACTCCTATATTTCAACCGACGAGCTAAGCATGGCGGTTGACGCTGCCGTTCGTCTCGAGCGCCCACTGCTGATTAAGGGCGAGCCGGGTACCGGTAAAACCATGCTTGCGATTGAGGTGGCCAAGTCGTTAGGGATGCCGCTTCTAGAGTGGCATATCAAGTCCACGACTAAGGCTATCAACGGCCTATATGAATACGATGCAGTGTCGCGCTTGCGCGATTCTCAGCTGGGCGACGAGCGAGTCAAAGATATTCGCAACTACATCAAGAAGGGCAAGCTCTGGGAAGCATTTGAAGCAGACGAGCGCGTGGTGTTGTTGATTGACGAAATTGATAAAGCTGATATCGAGTTTCCCAACGATCTGCTGCAAGAGATCGATCGCATGGAGTTTTACTGCTACGAACTTGGCGAAACGGTCAAGGCCAAGCATAGACCGATTGTGATTATTACTTCGAACAACGAGAAAGAGCTTCCAGATGCATTCTTGCGTCGTTGTTTCTTCCACTTCATCAATTTCCCCGATCGAGAGACCATGCAGCAGATCGTAGATGTTCACTTCCCCAGCTTGAAGCAAGACATGGTCAAGGAAGCGATGGAAATTTTCTTCGACGTGCGCAAAGTGCCAGGTCTTAAGAAGAAGCCTTCCACTTCCGAATTGATCGATTGGTTGAAGCTCCTGATGGCCGATGATATTCCGGATGAAATTTTAACCAACCGTGATGCCAGCAAGGCTATACCGCCACTTTATGGTGCTTTGGTTAAGAACGAACAAGATGTTCATTTGCTTGAGCGGCTCGCATTCATGAATCGTAGAGACAGCCGAGGCTAAACAGTGCTAATCAATTTTTTTCTTACGCTACGGAAATACAAACTGCCGGTTACCATTCGTGAGCTAATGGATCTGCTGTTAGGGCTGAAGCATCAGTTGGTCTATGCAAATCTAGACGAATTTTATCTGCTGAGCCGCACGGCGATGGTCAAGGATGAAAAGAATTACGACAAATTTGATCGAGCGTTCAGTGCCTATTTCAAAGGCCTGGAAGACCTTCATGGCTTGTTGGAAAGTCTGATTCCTGATGAATGGTTGCGCCATGAGTTTGAGAAGTCGTTATCACCCGAAGACCTAAAAGAAATCGAATCTCTTGGTGGTCTGGAAAAGCTGATCGAAGCCTTTAAAAAGGCTAAAGAGGAAGCGGAATCCAAACAAGGGGAAGAAGGCGAAGATGGCGATGAAGGCAACGCTGATAAAGAAGGGCAAAGTGGTCCTGGCGGGGTCGGCAAGGGTAAGAAGAAAAAAGCCAAAAAAGTCTGGGATGAACGCCAATATAAGAATCTAGATGATTCGGTAGAGCTGGGGACCAGGAACATCAAACTGGCCCTGCGTCGCTTGCGCAAGTTTGCTCGTACCGGCGCCGAAGATGAATTAGATATAAGCGATACCATTCGATCTACTGCTCATAACGGTGGCATGCTAGATATCAAGATGCGGCCAGAGCGACGCAACACCGTTAAGGTGCTGCTGTTTTTAGACATCGGTGGTTCCATGGATTCCCATGTGAAAGTCTGCGAAGAGCTGTTCTCTGCCTCGCGCACTGAGTTTAAGCACCTAGAAAGCTACTACTTTCACAACTTTATTTATGAATCGGTCTGGAAAGATAACCGCCGTCGCATGAGCGAGCGTTTGTCGACAACGGACATCCTCAATAAGTTCAGCGGTGATTACAAAGTAGTGTTCGTTGGCGATGCAACCATGGCGCCGTATGAGATCACCCATGCCGGTGGCAGTGTTGAGCATTGGAACGAAGAGCCAGGCGCAGAATGGATGGAGCGCTTCCGCAGCATTTATGACAAGGTCATATGGCTAAACCCCACGCCCCAGGAGACTTGGGAATACTCTTCATCGGTGATGATGACTCAGGAGTTGGTCGGTGGTCAGATGTATCCGTTGACCATAAAAGGGCTCGAAGAGGGCATGGGTCAGTTGTCGAAATAGGACGTGTCTAGGTGGTCTGAGCACATAAGCTTGGGCCGCCAAGCAGTGCGCTGAATGCAGAGCTAGCAAAGCCACTGCTCTGGTGGCGGTTCCGACGGTTAGAATCGCACAGTTGTCACGCCTCTCCTCAGATCATGCAAGGCGAATGCCCTAGTCGGCCGCCGTTGTGACCATCCGTGTGTCGACAAGCCAAGTTTGGATGCCTGTACGCAAATCATGAAACGGCCTAATCCTTCCCCTTTGATGCGGCGTGATATCCATAAGCTGAAACGCCGCCACAACGATGAAAAGTCGTTAGCTTTGGCCGAGGCCTCGGCCGCCCGGTATCAGCAGCGCCTGGAACTGCTCCAGAGCCTCAATCTCGAACTTGCCCCAGAGCTCCCCGTTAGTCAGGCCGCAAAAGAAATACGAGAGCTTTTGCAGCAACACCAAGTGGTCATTGTCGCGGGTGAAACTGGCTCGGGCAAAACCACCCAGCTACCGAAAATCTGCCTGCAAGCAGGGCTCGGGGTAGGGGGCATGATCGGCCACACTCAGCCACGGCGAATTGCTGCTAGAACGGTAGCCCAGCGCATAGCGCAGGAAACGGGTGCGCAAATGGGCCGTGAAATAGGCTATTCCGTGCGCTTTTCAGATCAGGTCAGTGATTTATCGTTAGTAAAGGTAATGACCGATGGTTTGTTGCTGACGGAAATTCGAACGGACCGTTTTCTCGATGCCTACGATGTGATCATTGTCGATGAGGCCCACGAACGGAGCTTGAATATTGATTTTTTGCTCGGGTATTTACGGCGATTGCTGAATAAGCGAAAAGACCTAAAGGTTATTGTTACTAGCGCGACCATCGATGTGGAGCGCTTCGCTGACTTCTTTTCTGGGGCCCCCATTGTGCAGGTTAGTGGGCGCACCTATCCTGTCGAGGTGCGCTATCGTGAAGCGGCTGGCGAAGGCAGCACGCTTGATCAACTGGTTGAAGTCCTGGCGGAAATTGATGCCGAACCATTGAGTCAAGCTCGCGACGTGCTAGCTTTTTTCTCTGGTGAGCGGGAGATCTTTGACGCGGCGAAAACCCTGCGCAAGGTGTTTGCAGAGCGCTTCGAGGTGCTGCCTTTATATGCCAGACTGAGCGTCGCAGATCAGCGCCGTATATTTAACCCGTCAGCAGCGCGGCGTCGGATTGTGCTTGCGACTAACGTAGCCGAAACCTCACTCACCGTGCCAAACATTGGCTATGTTATTGACCCCGGATTTGCGCGGGTAGCGCGCTACAGCTATCGATCGAAACTACAGCGTCTGCCCATCGAGGCGGTCAGTCAGGCCAGCGCCAATCAGCGCAAGGGGCGTTGTGGCCGCATAGCACCTGGTGTTTGTTATCGCCTGTATGCCGAGAGTGACTTCCTATCGCGCCCTGAGTACACCGATGCAGAAATTCGTCGAGTTAATTTGGCTTCTGTAGTGTTGCAGATGCAGGCGTTTGGGCTTGGTGAAATTACCCGGTTCCCATTTATAGATCCGCCTGAACCGAAAGCGATTTCCGACGCGCTGCGATTACTCGAGGAGCTACGAGCGCTGCACAACGGAGCTTTGACAGCGCAAGGTAGGCAAATGGCGCGAATGCCAATTGATCCACGCCTAGCGAGCATGCTGGTAGCTGCGGCGAAGCAGGGTTCTTTATCCGAAATGCTGATCATCACGTCAGCGCTGGCTGTGCAGGACGTGCGCGACCGGCCGATGGAAAAGGCCCAAGCAGCAGACACTGCGCATGAGATGTTTGTGGATGAGCGCTCGGATTTTTTGACCTTGCTAAATCTGTGGCGATGGATAGAGGAGCAGCGGACCCAGTTGACAAACTCGCGCTGGCAAACGCTGTTACGCAAGCGCTTTATCAATCCGCTGCGAGTTAGAGAATGGCGAGAGATTTATCGTCAGCTGCGCACCGTGTGTAAGGAAGTAGGGTTTAAGCAAAACTCAAAGGAAGCTTCCTACCAGCAGCTGCATGAGCCGATTTTGGCGGGCTCATTGAGTTTGATCGCTAACCACGACGAAAAGGGTAAGTATCAAGGGGCAAGAAACCTCAGGCTGAATATTTTTCCTGGCTCTGGATTAGCTGGTCGTACACCGAAATGGCTTGTGGCGGCGGAAATCGTAGAAACTCGTCGCGTCTTCGCGCGATGTGTGGCTGCTGTGGAAAGTCGTTGGATCGAGATGCAGGCACAACATCTCGTTCGCCGCCGCCACAGCGACCCTGTTTGGAGTGCCAAGCGCGGCGAGGTGATCGCTTACGAGAGCGTATCGCTGTATGGATTGTTATTAGCCGAGCGGCGTCCAGTTAGCTTCAGCAATATTGATCCAGATCTCTGTCGAGACCTGATGATTCGTGAAGGTTTAGTGCGCGGTGCGGTGGTCGATCCACCCCACTTTCTAAAGCACAATCTCGAGCTGATAGCTGCAATTCAAGACCTCGAGGCTAAGGAACGACGTCGAGATTTGTTGGTCAGCGACGACGATATTTATTCGATGTATGCAGAGCAATTACCTAAAGATCTTTGTCGGCTCAGCGATCTGCGTCGATGGTTTAAAAAGCTCAATGAGGACGGACGCAGCGGTTTTTATTTTAGCCGGGCCGCGTTGACCCGAGAGCCCGATCAGCGCAGTGCAGAGGTTGACTATCCTAACCAGATCAATATCGCTGGCGTTGAATTGGCGCTGTCCTATCGGTTTGCTCCAGGCGAGTCCAATGATGGCATCTCCGTAACGATTCCCGTGGGGCTGCTGCACGGGCTAGGGGCAGAACCCTTACAGTGGTCGGTTCCTGGCTTTTTACCCCTGGTGGTAGAGCAGTGGTTGCGCTCTTTGCCCAAGGCTAAGCGCAAACAGTTGGCGCCGTTGCCGGATAAAATCGTTGAGCTAACCGATAGGCTGTTGCGATCAGAGGTCTATCGTCGCGGGCGTTTTTTGT
>MDTB01187445.1_pt1 | contig 11341 bp, 10 predicted proteins | sample 811161 | NCBI WGS metagenome assembly MDTB01 (sample SAMN05326650, study PRJNA326480) | marine metagenome | isolation source: seawater | place: Mediterranean Sea | collected 2009
AGTAGAATTAGTTATGGCTTTTGAGGAAGAATTTGGATCTGAAATTTCAGATAGTGAAGCTGAGAAAATTTTAACTGTGGGAGATGCTGTTAAATTTATCGAAGGAAAAGCAAACTAATATATTAAATGCCCTCAGAAACTGACGGGGTTATGATTGTTTTATCCTCTCCATCTGGAGCAGGCAAAACTACTTTGGTAAAAATGTTATCCAACATGGATAAATTCGACATTTCAATCTCTCATACAACTAGACAACCAAGACTTAACGAAATATCAAATAAGGATTATTATTTTGTTAAAGAGGATGAATTTAAAAGACTAATTCAAAATGAAGAATTCCTTGAATATGCAAAAGTATTTAATAACTTTTATGGCACAACTAGAACCCCTGTAATAGATAAGTTAAATAAAGGAAAAAATGTTTTATTTGATATTGATTGGCAAGGAGCCGATCAAATTAAAAATAAAAATTTAGATTATAAATTGATAACATTTTTTATTTTACCACCAAGTAAAAAAGTATTATTTGAAAGATTATCGAGTAGGGATATGAAAGATAAATTAATTGTTGATGAAAGGATGAAACAATTTGACAGGGATGTATTGCATTGGATAAATTATGATTACGTGGTGATAAATGATGATTTGCAAAAATGCTATAAAAAAATTTCAAACCTAATAAGTGCTGAAGTTTCAAATGGATCAAAAGATTATGATAAAGAGTTTATCAGAAATCATGTAGAAAAACTAATTTCGTAATTTTTCATATTCACGTGTTAATTCATAGTAAGTATTAAAGTCTAAATTTTGAGGTCTTAAATTTAAATCAATTTTGAGCTTATCTAATATTTTTTGATCTCCATTAAATAGATGATTAAATGGTTTTTTAAGCATTTTCCTTCTATGATTAAAAAAAATTCTAGAAATTGTTTCTAAATTTTTTGGGTCTTTAATCTGAACAAAATCAATTTTTGGCAAAAAATAAAGAACAGAGCTATCAACTTTGGGTCTTGGAGAAAAACATTCTGGTGGAATATCACAAATTTTTCTTACTTTAAGTCGCCAGTTTGTTAAAATTGCCAATCTGCCATAGGCCGATGTATTGAAATTGGCGATAATTCTATCTGCAACCTCTTTTTGAAACATTAAGATTAATTGGTTGAACCAACAATAATGATTTTTCAAATTTATTATCCATTTAGATAAGATTTCTGTTGAAATATTATAAGGTAGATTACCAAAAACTGTTATTTCATTTCTTGAGAGTGATTTTTCGTTAAAATTTAAAATGTCATCATTGAAGAGTGTAATTTTATTTCCAAATCTATCATTTAATATTCTTGATAATTTATTATCTTTCTCAATAAGATATATTTTTTTTGGATTTTTTTTTATTATCTCAAATGTTAAATTTCCAGTTCCAGGGCCGACTTCAAGAACTTCTTTATCTTTAATATCTACAAGATTTACTATTTTTTTTATAAAATTTTGATCAATCAAAAAGTTTTGCCCTAAACTTTTTTTTGCTTTAGCCACTTAAAAATCTAAAAATTGTAATGATCTAATTAAACTAAGTGGATTAGATATATTTTTTCCAATCATTCGTTCATTTGGACCATGGTCAGGCGAAACCCGTAAAAAAGGAAGTCCAGCCGTTACATTTATTGCATCATATTCAAAGAAAGTTTTAAAAGGTGTCAAAACTTGATCATGATACATGCCAATAATAACATCAAATTTTTTTCGATTATTTTTTAAAAAAATAGTATCTGCAGAGAATGGACCTGAAACATTATAATTATTTTTTTTTAAATATTTAATACTTGGTAAAATTATTTTTTCATCCTCATTAAATGTATCAATACTTTCACAATGAGGGTTAAGTCCTGTAATTGCTATTTTAGGTTTTTTTTTAAAGCGTTTGAACCAAAACAGACTAATAGTTTTAACTTTTTTGATTATTTGAGTTTTTGTTATTTTTTTTGAAACATATTTTATTGGAAGATGAGTTGTTAAAGGAGATACTGAGAGAGTTTTATTATAAATAATCATAGATACATTATTTGAATTTGTTTTATCTGACAAATATTCAGTCATTCCAGTAAATTTTTTTTTTAAAAAATATTTTTTTGATATAGGTCCATTTATTAATTTATTAGAAGTTTTGTTACTTAAAATTTCTAAACCTACCTTAAAACAATTTTCTATGTACTTACTTGATTTATCTGAAATTTTTTCAAACAATTTTTTTTGAGTATAATTTATATTTATTAAATTAAATTTTTTTATATTATTAATTTTAAATTTTTTTTTTGAATAATTTATTTCATTAAACTTAATTCTAGATTTGAAAAATTTAATTTGTTTTTCTAAATGGTTTTTAGAGGCAATTAAAATTATAGGACTTTTAAAAGTTTTTTTTTTAACTGCTTTAAGAAAAATTTCAAAAAAAATACTATTAGGTTCTCCAGCTACAATTATTATTGGTTTAAAATTCATATATTTTAATATCTTTTTTGATTTTGTTGTAATGCATTTTAGAAAATTGGTTTAATTGGTCGTTTTTTTTTACAGCTATTATTTCATTAATTTTTTTTTCTATATTTTGATTTGTTTCTTCCTCTTTTATTTTATTTATCTTTAAAACTAAAAAACCACCGGGCACTGTTATGGGTTTTGTATATTCATCTTCATTCATTTCAAAGAAAATAGTTTTTAAATTTTCATTCAGAGCCTCTTCTTGTATCCAACCAAGATTTCCTCCAGTGCTTGCTGTACTTGAAGAACTGTAAGTCAATATAGCTTTGTTGAAACCTTCATTTTTAATAGTTTTTTCAATATCATTATAAATATTTTCAATTTGTTTAGAGTCTGAAGTTGCAAAAAAAATTTCTGAAACTAAAAAAGATTTTGAATATTTTTTAGTGTTAGCAATTAATTGTTGTCTGATTTCATTTTCATTAATTATGATTTTTGATGTAAATTTGGCAACTATTAATTCATTCCAAAGTGTTTCAATTTCTACTCTTTCTTTTACATAATCGTAATCAATATTGTTATAATTTAAATATTGTTTAAATTTTTCTAAATTTTCAATACCTACTTTCTGATAAACATTTTTTAAAATCTGCTCAATAAAATCATCAGGGATATTAGGGTTTTTAAATTGTTTTTGAATCTCAATATTTTTAACTTTTTCTCTAATAATTGATTTTTTTGATATTTCAAAAATTTCTTTTTTACTAAAATTATTAAGACTTTCATTTAGAGCAAGCAAGTATTTTGCTTCATTTTCTACATCAATACTCGTAATAATTTCTTTTTCAATTTTTGCTAATATCTTATTTTCTATAGAAAATGAGACATTATTTAAAATAAAAAAAATAAATATGAAATAAATTAAAAATTTTTTCTTTAACATTTATCTAAACCATCCTTTTAACCCCATTTGTCCAGGAGTTTTTTTGTAAATTTCTCTTTCATAAGTTGTTAGAGGAATAAGTGTTATAGAAAAAAATAAATCCTCTGTTGGAACTAAATCTTGATCTTTATAAAATGTTTTATTAAATTTTAATGCAGCCGTTAAACAATCGTTTTTATACTCATAACTTAAATCATAGTATTCAGTAAGGTTTATTTCTTTATTTCTTCTTGTAGCAAATTTTAAAGAAGTATTATCGTTAACTTTATATTCTGTAGTATTTGAAAGCACATGTGTTTCTCCTAATTCATTTCTTTGCTCATATAAAGTAAATGTTGTTACAAAATTATTTATTGATATTTCAGTTCCAATAGTATTTTCATTTATAGTTTTAAGATCATTATCTAATGAAAAGTCGTAACTGAGATTGATATTATCTAATAAATTATTATTAATAGTTCCAAAAATGTTAGAACCTTTTCTATTAATGGTTGATCTCGTTGGAATACCAGTCTCATATTGATCCCTAACAACTGTTGCTAATTTTAATTCCAGATATTTATCCTTTGAGTCTTTAGATTGAAAGTTTTCAAATGGATCAAACTTGTAATCCAGACCTAGCGTTAATGATTTACCTGCTTCAAAATCATTTGAAAGCCCAAGTCTATTTATATCAAAAGCGTTACTTGTAGTAATGTTTGAAAATAAATCACTAAAATCACTCATATTGTTTCCAGGGTTTACTCTAAATGAAATTTTGGGTGTTAATGTTTCACTTTTAATATCATTTGATTTTGAAAGTGGAAAAGTTGAGTCAATTTTTATTAAACTCATTCCATCTATTTGTGCACTAGATGAATATGTTGAGTCGTTTTTTGCAATTGAATTTAAATTTTTTAAATATATATAAAAATTATTTTTAAATCCTAAATTTGATATAAAATCTTTTGAAGTATAATTGATATTGTTAGTAATTAATGTTCTTAGATTATTTGTATTCGTGAGAGTATTAGTTCCATTTGAACCAAAACTTAAAAAGCCACCAATGTAATCATCTAAAAAATTATAATCAGGGTCTAAATTTTTTGAAAAATTATAATATGGTAAAGTATACTGATATTTATCACTAGATTTGGCTGTACCTAAAGTTTCATAAATTTCTATTCCAGTATCAAAATTTTGATTTTCTTTATCAAAATAAAATTTTAAATTAGAATTTAAAGTTGATTGATCGTTTGCCATAAGAGAGTCATCAGGAAAAACATTTTGAAAAACTTTGAGGTAAGTTGAATTATTTACTCTTTCAATTTTTGACTCATACCTGCTTAATATATGATCTGAAAAACCTAAATCACCTGTGAAATTTACAAATAAATGATTAACATTTTTATATTTATTTTCATTTCTAGGTTTATAGTCTCTTAACAAACCAACATCAGCGATTAAAGAGGAATTTTTATTTTTTTTTCTAAATTCGGTTTGTAAAAGATATTTTTCTTTTTTAAAACTCTTAAGTTTTTCAAACAAACTCGGTTTAAATGTTAGATCCATATCATCACCTAGAGTTTTAAAGTATGGAATATACAATGATGAACCAAGTGTTTCTGAATTATTAAATTGAGGTTGTAAAAACCCACTTCTTCTTTTTACGCTAGGGTCGGGGTGAAAAAATTTTGGATAGTATAAAACAGGAATATCATAAACTTTAAGAATTGCATTTTTATAAATCATATCTTGTTTTTTTTTATCATGTGTTATTTTTTCTGCTGTTATGCTCCAAGGTGGACATTTGTCATTAATTTTACAGCTAGTAAATATACCATTGTGAACAATAGTTTTATTTTCGTCACTATATGAAGATGAGCCATATAATCTTGGATCATGGTTTTCATCTCCAAATACTGTTTTGTGAGTTTTTATTTTAGTTTCTTTTGCTATATGACTTTGATTTTTAAAATCAAAAAAACCTTCTGAAAAATAATACTTATCAGTTTTATTTTTATCAACTTTCGCTAAAACGTTTACTTCTTTTCCTTTGAGAAGTTTATCTTTAATACTATATAAAAAACTTTCTAGATTATAAATGTTTCCATTATCGTCTGTAATTGATGATTTTTTTTGAGATGATAGTTCGTTTAATTTTCTATTTAAATTAACATTTTCTGATTCAAAAATGTATTTTTTTTCGACAAAAGCTTTAGTTTTACCTTCTGTAAAAACTTCCTCTTGATTTTTTAGATAAGTAATTTTGTCAGCCTTAATAGTTGTTTCTTTTTCAAAATCATTAATTACAGCATTTTGTTCTGCTTTAAAAATGTTTTGAATTTTGTCATACTCAAGATTTTCAGCTTCAATAGTATTTTTTTCATTTCTTGCTTTAGAATTACCTTTAGTAAAGATCTTTTCTTGATTTTTTAAGTAAATTGCTTTGTCTGTTGTAATAGTAATATTTTTAATCTCATCTATATATTTTACATTACCAATTGCCTCTAAAATATTTGTTAATTTATTATAGTAGAAATTTTCTGCTATAATCTTACTGCCATCTTCAGAAATTGCAGTACCTCCTTTATAACCATTGATTTGATTTCCATTTTGTAAAATTTCAATTTCTGTAATATTAAATTCGAATGGTTCATTAGCATGAACATTTTTAATTATTGTTATAATAAAAGATAAAACTAAAAGAAAAAATTTTAAATTATTTTTCATTTATATTTACAAGCATTATAAGATTAATTAAAAACAAACCGATTATAGGTGTCCATATAGATATCATTACGGGAATTTTTTCAGTCGCACCCATAACATTAAATAAATTATTAATATAATAGATTGCTATAGAAAAAGATAAACCAATTATGATTTTTATAATTTTACTATTAGTTTTTTTGGTATTAAACATAATTATTGAGGACAAAATTGTCATTAGCACTAAAAACAATGGATAAGTAACTATTTTATAAATTTGAATTTCTACATCTGTAGTTGAATAATTTAATGACTTATAGTTTTGTCTTAAATCAATAAGTCTTAACAAAGATAATGACGACAAATTAGAAAACAAACTTTCCATTCTTTTTTGGTCAAAATTAGAATTGAAGGTAATTAAATCAACTTTTTTACTTATATTATCCTCAAAAATTGTAGCATCATAAATTAACCATTCATTATTTTTAATATCAATTTTATCGCTCATTATGCTTCTAACTAAATCAAAATCTTTGTTAAAAGTTGTTATAAAAGTGTTAGTTAAAAAATTACTATTAATTTTTGATGAGTTAATTATGCTTATTTTGTCTTCGACCACATCTTTAATCCATAAGCCATTTTTGTTAATTACTGCTAAATATAGTTTATCTTTGGAAAATTCATTTTTTATTTGTAAATAATAATGCTGCAGATTTGATGACATAGAATAAAACAAAGTTATTATTAAAATTCCAATAAAAAAACTTACCAAACTAAGTATTTGGACAATTTTGATATTTTTTAAGCCTGAATATTTAAAAATATTTATTTCATCATTGTTAAATAATTTTAAAAAAAAAAATTGTGTTGTTATCAAAAAAATGAAAGGAAACATTTCAAAAATAATAGATGGAGAGTTCATTATAGATAGATAAACTGGATATAATGAATTTACTTCTTTATTACTGAAAAATTCAATTTCTTTAAGTATATTTAAAATTAAAACTAAGCACATCATTACAAAAAAAACATTTAAAAATGATTTTATAAATCCATTAATTAAAAATTTTGTGTATGTTTTAATCATGAAATCTTTTTATTAAATAAATTTAAATTAAAAATAAAAACAAAATAAGTTATAATAATTAAAATCATTGGTATAAAAGCTATTGATATATTTTTAATCAGATTATTAGTTATATAGCCAAGAGAACTTTCGGATATTATAATTGTTCCAAATCCAATAAAAAAAGTCATGTATTTATTTTTTATATATTTAACGTTTTCTTTAGAAGTTAAAATCAATAATAAAGAAATTAAAGTTAAAGCAGGTAAATAGAAAGGACTAATCAATCTTTTAAAAAGTTCTTTGTAAGTCTCTCTAGAATTACTTTTATCGCAGTTAAGTATATTAATATCTTTAATGTTAAAAAAAGTTTGCAAACAATTTAATAATGTTGTTGTCTTTTGCTCTTTTATTTTTTGATGAGTAACAAAATGAGATTCCATATTTGATAAACCAAAATCTGATTTAGAAAAATCAAAATTTGTAATATTATCTGAATTATTATTTAAAGTCTTTCCATCATAAAGAACTAAAATTTTTTTATTGCCTTTAAATTCAAAAACTCCTTTTTTTGCAAATGTGATTTGAAAATCATTGTTAGTACTATTTTTTTTAATATAAATATTTTTTAATTCTCCATTTATATTTCTATCTTCTGCATAAACAGTGAGGCCTTTAATGGTGTCATTAAATTTTTTTGGTTTAATTAATCCTTCAAAGAAATCTATATCTGAACTTCGTAGCTGTGACCGTGCAAGCTCTTGAGATTTTGGCACAACTATTGAAAGAATTAAAATTTGAATCAGCATAATGATGATTGAAATCCAGAAAAAAAAATTAATTATACTTATTTTGTTAATCCCATGATTCCAAAAAATAATTAATTCATTATTTGTCTCATATTTTATGAATGTGTAGGTGAAACTAAAAAAAAGTGCAAAGGGTAAAATTCTACTAATAATTTTTGGAAAATTTAAAAGAGTATAGTTGAAATATACACTATAATTTCTCCCATCTTCGATCATAATATCTAAAAAATTTACAGCTTGAAAAACCCAAATAATTGTACTGATACCAAATAGAGATAGGCCGAAAAATGTTAAACAGTCTAGTAATAGTTTTCTAAATATAATTTTTTTCATTGAAATATGGTATTTTTATTCTTATATAGCATCCATCACTCATAGAGTGTATTTAAAATTTATGTCAATCGCAATTAATTATAAAAATACTTCGATTAAAAAAAATTCAAGCAATATTGTTTTATTTGTTGATGAAAAATTCAATATTTCTGGTTTAAAAAAATATATTTTAAGCTCAGAATTTTCTTTTATCTCTGACCTGTTAAAGACAAAGGATCTTAAAAAAAAAATAATAAATTTTGATATAAATTCTAAAAAAAAAATAATCCTTGTTTCCTTAAAAAATAACCTTACCAGTTCTGATGCAGAAAACTTAGGTGCAAAATTTTATGATGAGTTTAAAGACATTAAACAAAGTCAGTATTTTGTGAATTCTGATACAGCAAAAGGACAATTAACAAATTGTGTAGGATATTTTTTACATGGTTTAAAATTAAAATCTTATTTGTTTGAAAAATATAAGTCTAAAAAAAATAAAAAAAATATTTCTATAATTGTAATTGGAAAACTTAAACCTTCATTGAAAGATCAAATTAAATTTAAAGCTATAGAAGAAGGAACATTCTATACTAGAGACTTAGTATCTGAGCCTGGAAATATTTTACATCCAGACGAATATGCTAAAAGACTTTCATATCTTAAAAAAGATGGTTTAAAAATTAATATTTATGATGAAAAAAAACTAAAAAAACTTGGAATGAATACTCTTCTTGGAGTCGGTCAAGGTAGCATCAGAGGGTCTTATTTAGTAACTATGGAGTGGAATGGACTAAAGGATAAATCTAAACCTTTAGCATTTGTAGGCAAAGGAGTATGTTTTGATACTGGTGGTATTTCTCTTAAGCCAGCTAAATTCATGGAGGATATGACATATGACATGGCAGGTTCTGCTGTGGTAGTTGGTTTGATGAAAAGTTTAGCTTTAAGAAAAGCAAAAATAAATGCAGTAGGAGTAGTAGGGCTTGTTGAAAATATGCCCGGAGGTAATGCTCAAAGACCTGGAGATATAGTAAAATCGTATAGCGGAAAGACAGTTGAAATTTTAAATACTGATGCCGAAGGGAGATTAGTATTGGCGGATGCTTTAACTTACACAGAAAAAAAATTTAAACCAAAATTTATAGTGGATTTGGCAACTCTAACAGGAGCAATTATTGTTTCTCTTGGATCTGAATACGCAGGCTTATTTTCAAATGATGATAAATTATCTAATCAATTGATTAATGCAGGAGAAAATGTGGAAGAGAAGGTTTGGAGAATGCCATTAAATAAAAATTTTGACAAATTAATTGATTCTAAAAATGCAGATATGCAAAATATTAATTATGTCGGTGGAGCAGGATCTACAACTGCTGCTCAATTTTTACAAAGATTTATTTTAAACAAAACACCTTGGGCACATTTAGATATAGCTGGAATGGCTTTTTCAAAATATGGAGGAGCATTAAATTCAGGCGGTGCAACAGGTTATGGAGTGAGATTATTAAATAAACTAATAGAGGACAATTATGAGTAGTTTAGAGCAAACTTTATCAATAATTAAACCTGATGCTGTTGAAAGAAATCTTGAAAACGAGATTAAAGACATGTTTAAAAGTAATGGCTTCTCAATTCTAAAAGAAAAAAAAATTCAAATTGAAAAATCTGAAGCAGAACAATTCTATAAAGTTCATGAAACTAAGCCATTTTATAACGATTTATGCGAATATCTTTCTTCAGGTCCAATAGTTGTTATGGTTCTTGAAAAGGAGAGCGCAGTATTAGGAAATAGAGATTTAATGGGTTCTACGAACCCAAAAGATGCAGAAGAGGGCACTATTAGAAAAAAATATGGAATTTCAATTGACAAAAATTCAGTCCATGGATCAGATAGTGTTGAGAATGCGAAAATTGAAATAGATTTTTTCTTTAAAGATTAAAAACTTTTAATATAGCTTTTGGGTATAGTTTATGTTCTTGAACTAGAATTTTTCTTGCAAGAGATACTTCTGTTTCATTTTTTGAAATTTTAACTTTCTTTTGAAGAACAATCTTACCAGAGTCCAATCTAGAATTAACAAAATGAACAGTACATCCCGAATATTTTTCTTTATTATTTAATACTTTTTCATGAGTATTTAATCCCTTATATTTAGGTAGTAAAGAAGGGTGTATATTCAAAATTTTTCCTTTAAATTTTTTAATAAAATTTTTTGACAAAATTTTCATAAATCCAGCAAGACAAATCATTTCAATATTATTTTTTTTTAAAATAGAAAGTAGCTTATTTTCACTTAATTTTTTGTTTTGAAAATTTAAAACTTTTTTTTTAATTTTAAATTTTTTTGCATAATTTAAACCCTTTGCTTTGAGGTTGTTTGAAATAATGAAGTTAACAGTTATAGGAGATTTTTTACTTTTAGAAAATTTGATTAAAGATTTTAAATTACTACCTGTACCTGAAATAAATACAGCTGTTCTTACTTTATTGTAACCAGTTGATAGAACCATTTAGTTTAACTTTATTTTTACCTTTAGAAATTTTTCCTATTACATATGGTTTGTATTCCTTTGAAAAAAAATTATTTATTTTTTTTAGATTTTTACCTTCAACAATAAGGCAAAAACCAACTCCACAATTAAATGTTTTGAGCATTTCTTTATCAGATATTCCATTATTTTTAAGCCAACTAAATATTTTAGAAGTTTTTATTTCATCTAAATTTATATTTGCAGAGAGTTTATCTGGTATAATTCTTTTAATATTATCAGATATTCCTCCCCCAGTTATATTAGCACAGCCATTAATTAAGTTCTTATTAATTAAATTCATCATTTCTCTAACATATATTTTAGTTGGTTTTAAAAGCTCAGATTTTAAAAAATTATTTTTTTTAATATTTATTTTTTTTTGTTTTAATAAATATCTTACAAGAGAATATCCATTAGAATGTAAACCGCTTGAAGGAATTGCAACTATAAGATTATTTTTTTTTATTTTATTTTTATTTAAAATTTTATTTTTTCCAACAACTCCTACAG
>MDTB01221396.1_pt1 | contig 11340 bp, 13 predicted proteins | sample 811161 | NCBI WGS metagenome assembly MDTB01 (sample SAMN05326650, study PRJNA326480) | marine metagenome | isolation source: seawater | place: Mediterranean Sea | collected 2009
CATATTTTGTAACCATATTTTTAGCCATTTTAGTAACCATATCTATATCGGATGAAGCCCCGGAAGTAACTTTATCATGACCGAAAATAATCTCTTCTGCAATTCTACCTCCCATTGCGACAGCTATATCAGAGTGCATTTTTTCTCTTGTTACTGAAAGTTGATCTCTTTCTGGTAACCTCATAACCATTCCTAATGCTCTTCCTCGAGGAATTATAGTTGCTTTATGGATTGGATCAGACGCCTTTTCATTTAAGGCAACAATTGCGTGTCCACCTTCGTGGTATGCAGTAAGTTTCTTTTCATCTTCTGACATGACCATTGATCTTCTTTCGGCTCCCATCATTACTTTATCCTTTGCTTCTTCAATATCTGACATTGTTACAACTCTTTTATTTTTTCTGGCTGCTAATAATGCTGACTCGTTGATTAAATTTGCTAAATCAGCTCCTGAGAACCCTGGGGTACCTCTTGCTATTGTTCTTAATTTTACGTCTGGGCCAGTGCTAATTTTTCTTACATGTACTTTTAAGATCGCTTCTCTTCCAATGATATCTGGATTTCCAACCACTACCTGTCTATCAAATCTGCCAGGTCTCAATAAAGCTGGATCTAAAACATCCGGTCTATTAGTTGCAGCAATTAAAATTATACCTTCATTAGTATCGAAACCATCCATCTCAACTAATAATTGATTGAGAGTTTGTTCTCTCTCATCATTACCGCCGCCTAAACCTGCTCCTCTACTTCTTCCAACAGCATCTATCTCATCGATAAAAATAATACATGGTGAATGCTTTTTACCTTGCTCAAACATATCTCTTACTCTTGATGCTCCTACTCCAACAAACATCTCCACAAAATCAGAGCCTGAAATTGAAAAGAACGGAACATTAGCTTCACCGGCAATAGCTTTAGCTAATAAAGTTTTACCGGTCCCCGGAGGTCCAATTAAAAGTGCACCTTTAGGAATTTTGCCTCCTAGGCGACTAAATTTTCGAGGATCTTTTAAAAACTCAACTATCTCTTCAACTTCCTCTTTAGCTTCCTCTACACCAGCAACGTCGTTAAAAGTAACTTTGCCTTGTGCCTCGTTTAATAATTTCGCTTTTGATCTTCCAAAGCCCATTGCGCCACCTTTTCCACCCTGCATTTGACGCATAAAGAAAATCCAAACACCAATAAGCAATAACATTGGAAACCAAGATAATAATATTCCAAGAAGAGAAGGCATTTTATCTTCTTGTGGTGAAGCTATTATACTTACGCCCTTAGATGAAAGCTTATCAACTAATTCTGGATAATTCGGAGAATAAGTTTTAAAGGTTTTTCCGTCAGCTAAAACTCCACTAATATTATTTCCTTGAATTTGAACTTCTACTACCCTACCCGCATCGACTTCATTTAAAAAATTTGAAAACGCTAGAGCGTTTCTCTCTGAATTAATCTTACCAGGGTCTTGGAACATATTAAATAGGCCTACGGAAAGTAGAACTATTATTACCCACATTATTAAGTTTTTGACATTCATAAATACTAAATAATCATTTATTTATTTTTAACAAGTATATTGTAAATATTAATAAGTTGTAAATAAGACAAAAAAGCAACAATTTATTCAATGATTTACTTATTTTCGATTTTTAGACATAAATTATTACCTTTACTATAGAAAATACATCCTCCTAGAGTTAATTTTTTAAAGTCTTTTTTTCCAATCGCCCTTATTAAATAATTAACTTTTTTTGCTCTAATATCGTAATAATTTTTTTTTAACTTTTTTATCGACTCATTAATAATAGCCATTTTTATCTCGTTATTAAAACCTTTAAATTTTTGATAATTTATTAAAATTTCTTGATTTTTCCTCTGAATAATTTCACTAAATATTTTTTTTAAAAAACTATCTAAAGAATTTTTGCTTTCTGATAAATTTTGAATTGATTTAAATATCTGATCATATTCAATACCACTTTTTTTTAAAGGTTTCTTTAAATTTCTAATTTTTGTACGCAAATATTTTAGATTCTTATTAGATGGATCTTTAATGAAATTTCCAAAAATAATTTTAGAAATTTTTATCAAAAAATTTTTTTTTACCTCTAATAAAGGTCTATATAAATTAATTTTATTATTTATTCTACTTTTGTAACTCATAGATGACAAACCTTTAAGGCCACTACCTCTTGAAAGTCTTATCAAAAAGGTTTCAACTTGATCCTCTAGGTTATGAGCTGTAATTAATATTTTTATGTTATTTTTTAAACAATAATTTGAAAGCAGTTCATACCTTATTTTACGAGCTTCTGCTTGAATATTTTTATTAATTTTTTTTTTATTAGAAATTATTTTTAAATTTATTTGATTTTTTTTAAGAAGGTTTTTTACTTTGTTTGCTTCCTTTAATGAATTTTTTCTTATACCGTGATTTACTAATACATAAGAAAAATTTGATTTCTGATGATGAGAATATGCTTTAGTTAATGCTACTAAAGCTAGACTGTCTGGACCGCCAGAAACAGCTACAGCGATATTTTTATGTTTGATTAAATTAATTTTATTTTTAAAATTAAAAAATATTTTTGATAAGTCTTTATAATCTTGAAACCCGTTATTAAGATTTACACTTGAATTTTTTTTGCTCATACTGAGCTTTTTGTAGCACAGACTTGCTAGCTTTTGGGTATTCTTTTTTTAATCCGGAGATCATTTTGCAACCTTGATCTTTTTCACCTAATTGAACCATAGTAATTCCAAGTTTCAAAAGATTGTCAGGGGCCTTCTTGCTTTTTGGATAGTTTTGATAACCGTCTAAATATGCAGTTGCTGCATCTGAATATAATTGTCTTATTCTAAAAGTTTCTCCATACCAGTATTGAGCACTTCCAGCTAAATCATGATCTTTATTCTTATCAATAAATTCTTTTAAAGCAAATTCTGCTGTTTCATAATCACCTACTTTCATAAAACTAACAGCAAATTCGTATTGTTCATCTGGTGATTTATTTGGCAATAAAGATTCTCTTTCCTCAGGTACCTGAGTTATGACAGTTTGAGCGCTTTCAACAGAATTAATTGATTGCTCTTTAGGTAAGTTTGAAGTTTCATAAGCGGGTGCTGCACCAAAATCTTGAGGTTTGTTTGAGCCTGGAAGTGAAACTTGTTTTTTCTCTGAAGAAGAAGAAACTTCACTATTTTCTAAATCAGAAAAACGTAGCTGGGTATCTGATTGAATTTTTGTAACCCGTGTAGATAATTTATCTAATTTGAAATTAACTTCTTCAAATTTATTTGTAAGCTCTCTGAATTGATTTTCAATTTCATTTAGCTTAAGCAAATGCTTAGTCATTATTTCTTCGTTCAATCCATCAGTTTTCATTGAAGTTACTATCGAAGAGGATACATCAGATTTTTGATATACTGCTTTTTCTAAAGTCTTAAGATCTTTAGTAATAACTTGTATTTGATCCGAAATTGATTGAAGGTATATCTCTTCTTGTTCTGCATAAGTCGAAGTTAAAAATAATATCGTAAACAAAATTGCTAACGTATTTTTGTAATGACTAATCATGACTCATTTTTTAAATATATAAAATGGCAAAAAAAAGACCCTCCAATATCACTATTGAAGGGTCTTCGTATTTTGTAGAAAAATTAATTTACTTTTACTGTTACAGATCGTCTATTTTGAGACCAAGCTAATGAAGTTGAAGCTGGGTTAATAGGCTTTTCTTTACCATAACTTATTACAGAAATTCTTTTTCCTGAAATTCCATAAGTCATTAAATAATCTTTAGCAGCGTTAGCTCTTCTCTCGCCTAAAGCTAAGTTATATTCTCTAGTACCTCTTTCATCTGCATGACCTTCAATTGTAACATTAAGACTTTTGTTTTTTCTTAAGTATGTTGCTTGCTTTCTCAAAGTCTCTCTAGCAGCAGTTGTCAATGAAGATTTGTTCGTCGCAAAAAATACTCTGTCCGGAACACCTGAAGCTAAAAACTTAACTGTTTCTTTTCCAGTATAAACGTCTCCGTCAACATTAGACGATTTTTTTGCAGTAGAACACGCGCTTAAAACTAAAGTGGTAATCACTATTAGTAATACGTTTTTTAAATTCTTATTAAATGTCATTTTTTCCCCTGGGTTTATTAATGTGGTTTATTTCAAATTATCGAATATTATTCAAGTGTAATTTACATAGATTCTTCCTCATTTTGATAATAGCGAAGACCAAGATGGGTCTGAGGCATCAGTTTTTGTATTAAGTTTCCTCTCATTATAACCTGTAATGTCTATTGACCATAATTTGGCAGAAAATCCCTCCCCTTTTGATCCTGCTTTGGTCTCCCTATAAAATACAAGCACTCTTCCATTTGGTGACCATGAGGGTGCTTCTTGATAGTAGTTTTCGGTCAATAGTCTTTCACCTGTTCCATCTATTCTCATTACTCCAATATAAAATCTTCCTTTACGCATCTTTGTAAAAGCTATTAAATCACCTCTTGGAGACCAAACGGGTGTCCCGTAAATACCGTTTCCAAAAGTAATTCTTTTTACTCCACTCCCGTCGCTCCGCATTACATAAATTTGTTGCAAGCCACTTCTATCTGAGTTGAATGCAATAAATTTTCCATCTGGAGAAAATGATGGTGAAGTATCAATAGAGGAATGATCAGTAATTCTTTCAACAACTCTGGTGTCTAAATCCATAGTATAAATATCTGAGTTTCCGTTTTTAGCAAAACTCATTACTATTTTTTTTCCGTCTGGAGAAAATCTTGGTGCAAAAGTCATACCTGGGAAATTTCCTACTACTTCTTGGGTTCCAGTTTCGATATCTAATAAGTAAACTCTTGGCATATTTCTAAAATAAGACATATATGTAACCATTTGATTAGTTGGATTAAACCTAGGGGTTAAAACTAATTCATTTCCTAAAGTTAAATATTTAGTATTAGCCCCATCCTGATCCATAATAGCTAATTTTTTTATTCTTTGATTTTTAGGTCCACTTTCAGATACATAAATTATCCTTGTATCAAAATAACCTTCTTCTCCAGTTAATCTTTCATAAATTTTATCTGAAATTATATGTGCTACTCTTCTCCAATTAGACGGTGTAGTTGTAAAAGCCAATGCTGCCATTTCTTTTGCGGCAGCTAAGTCCCAGAGTCTGAACTCTACTTTTAATTTTCCATCCTTAACTAATAATTTACCGGTCACTAATGCTTGAGCTTTAATTAATCTCCAATCTTCAAATCTTGGTTTTAAATGAGCAATATCTGGTTTTTGAACAAAAGCTTCTTTTTTTAGTGGGTTAAATAATCCTGTAGACTTAAAATTATTTTCAATTATTTTTGATATATTTTCTCCAAGTTCTTTGATTTTTATTCCTTCAAAGTTTTCTGACTTAATATCAACATGCAACGGGGATACTGCTATAGGTAATGGGTCTAAGTTACCTCTGGTAATATCAATTTCAATTAATGCATGGGCTTTACTTAATAAAAAAAATTTAAAAATAAGTATAATAATGAGTTTTTTCATACTATCCTTTCAACATTTCAGTTGGATTGAAATTTAATTGTAAATTTTTCCATTTATCATATCCAGTTGGTGGCACTTTTAAAGGCTGACAAAGTCTAACAGCTCTTAATGCGCTTTCTGCCAAAACTTTATAAAACTTTTGTCCAGGTTTGTTCATTCTTTGATGGTCTAAAATTTCTGACTTCATAATTGTGCCATCTTGCTTTAATTCAAGCTTTATTCTCACAAGTAAATCTTGATCATATGGCAACCCCAATGGAACACTCCAACAACCAAATATTTGAGCTCTTAAAGCATCCTCCTCTGAAAGTGTTAGCCCAGACGCAAATGAATTTTTTTTACTGCTTTGAGTAATTTTTTGATTGATTTCTTTTTTAACAGCTTCCTCTTCCTTGGCTTTATCTATTAATGCAGCTATTTGATTAGTATCTATAATTTCTTTCTTCTCAAACTCTGAGGACTGTCTGATTTCTGGTTTGATTTCCTCTGGATTTTGTTTTTTTTCAGTTATTTTTTTTTCTTCTTTTTTTTCATTTGGAAGAGGGATTCTATCTGGTTTTTCTTTTGCTTTTGCCGCTGGAGGTGCTTGCTCTGAAACTAATCTTTCCTCTTCTTTTTTCTTTTTTTTCTCAATTATTTTTCTAGCTTTTGGTGCATAAGGAATATTAGTTTTATCTGAAATTTGAATTAGTTCAACTGACACTATTGGAGGCAGATCTATTGGTTCTCTAAGCATAAAAGGTAGGGTCAAAATAGTTAGTAAAATAAGCACTGAATGGAATGTTAATGAATAAATTAAGCTTCTTATCATATTTCATTCTAGCTCTTATACGGTTCAGATATTAAAGCTACTTTTGAAAATCCGGCTCCAGAAAGTGTCCCCATAACTTCTAAAACTCTTCCATAATTAATATTTTTATCACCTCTAACATATATTCTTGTATCGGTTCTATTTTTAGCAATCGCAAGTAATTTTGGCACTAATTTTTGATAGTTTACTTGAATCTCTTGAATATAAATTTCTCCTTTTGAATTAATACTTATAGTAAGCGGTTCTTGGTCGTCTGGAAGTGAGTCTGCGGCAGACTCGGGTAAATCTACTTGCACTCCAACAGTAAGCAGAGGTGCTGTTACCATAAAGATTATTAACAACACTAGCATTACATCTACAAAAGGTGTTACATTTATTTCACTCATAGGTTCTTTTTTTGAGCGATTAAATTTAAAGGCCATTATTAAATTATTGATAAGAATCTTTTAGAAAAATTCTCTACTTTCGAAAAATATCTTTGTGTGTCACTATTAAATTTATTATAAGCCACTACTGCTGGGATTGCAGCTAATAATCCTAATGCAGTGGCAAATAGGGCTTCTGCTATACCTGGTGCAACTATGGCTAAACTTGTGTTTCTTGAAATCGCTATTGACTGGAAAGAATTCATAATACCCCAAACTGTACCGAACAAGCCAATAAATGGTGCTGTCGAACCGACGGTAGCAAGAAAAGTAAAATTTTTTTCGACTTTTTTTAATTCATTATCTGTGGCGATCTCTAATATTCTTCCAACTCTTGCTAATTGTATGGCTGAAGATTGACGTTTTGATCTTGAAAGTTCAACCATTGCTGATTTAAATATTAAAATTGCTGGATCATTTGAATTAGCGGGTAAACTATTATTAAAACTCTCTGCAGATTTTGCTTTCCAAAACTTTTTTTCAAATTCTTCGATTGAACTATTTATTTTTTTAAACAATTTAAATTTGTCAAAAATCAATGCCCATGAAAATACGGAACATGCAATCAACATAATTATTACTGATTTAACTACCCAATCAGCTCTTAAAAAGAGTTTCCACAATGAAAAGTCTGTTGCTCCTCCTAAGCCAACTATTTGTGAAGCTATATCCTGTTCCATTTGGATTGAATACTTTTAGATTGTGTCATGAATTTGGCGTTAATTATCGTTTTAGGTTCAATTTTCTTCAGTTGATCTTGAGTCGCTAAAGTATCTAGCTATCAAAATAGCATCAGATTTATTGACATCTTTTTTTTTAGCGAGTTGACTGGATAGTTTCGGGTACATTTCAATAGCTTTAGTACGACTTGCATCTTTAGAGGAATTAATTAATTCAAAATGTTTTTTCCATTTTGACGGTCTTACAAAGAAAATTGGCAATTCTAATGCTGCACAAATACCTTTTAATGCACCAAAAGTTTGACCAAAATTAAACATACTGGTTACCCCCTGACCTGGCATAGCATTCACTTGCTCAACAACAACAACAACCTCCTCCTCATCTCTATTAATATTTTCTTTAAGTAAGTTTACTAGTAGAGCGCTATTTAATTGTCTCTTATTTTTTTTTCCTTCTGACATCACTGGAATCTCAAAAATATTTAATACTTTATTATTTACCATAATTGCGATTGCACCACTCAAACCAGGATCTATTCCAATTATCTTCATTACAAGTTTTTTAAATTTGCATTCGTAAAAATGTTTTGCACATCATCTAGTTCCTCTAGTGAAGACAAAACTTCTGCTACATTATTGCTTTGCTCTTGATCTAAATCAATATAATTAATAGGTCTCCATTCAATTGAAGAATAATCAAAAATATCTATTTTTTTTTCAAGTTCAGTCTTTATTTTATAAAAATCTTCTTTTTCAGTAATTATCTCAAAAATATTATCCAAATTTATACAATCCTTAGCGCCTGCATTGATTGCTGTTTCAAAAATTTCTTCTTCTTTTATTTTATTTTTGTTTATATGAATTATTCCACAATTAAAAAACATATGTGATGTAGACCCAGTTTCACCCAGTCTTCCACCTTTTTTTTGAAGCGCAGTTCTTATGCTTGAGGCTGATCTATTTTTGTTATCAGTTAAAGTTTCAATTATTAATGCTATATTTGAAGGTCCAAAACCTTCATACCTTAAATTTTCATAATTTTTATCACCACTCATTTCTGATTTGCTTATTGCTCTCGAAATATTATCTTTTGGCATATTAGCTTGTTTTGCTGCTTGAATAGCAGTTCTTAATCTTGGGTTCATATCTGGGTCTTTGTCTCCTAATTTAGCAGCAACGGTTATTTCTCTAGACAATTTTGAAAAAATTTTAGATCTCTCTTTATCTGCTCTACCTTTTTTATGTTTTATTCCTGCCCAATGTGAGTGTCCAGCCATAATTAATTTGCTAAGCTACCTCCATGAATTAATCTAGTAACTTTTTTAGCTAAGCCAGTTACTGAATTAGTTTCAACAATAATGCCAGATAAAGTTCCTTCACCCTCAGAAGGAAAGTGACTTGTTGCGTCTTTTTCTTTAAGAAATTTTTTTAAAGAATTTTCCTTATTCATGCCTATGACGGAATTATAATCACCACACATGCCTATATCAGTTTGATAAGCTGTCCCTCCATCTAATATTCTAGTATCAGCTGTTGGAATATGAGTATGTGTGCCTACCACACATGTAGCGAGCCCATCAAAAAAATGACCGGCTGCATTTTTTTCACTTGTAATCTCGCCATGAAAATCAACTACGAGATAATCTACGTCTTTTTTTAATTTTATCTTATTACAAATCTGTTTTGCTTTTTGAAAAACATCTTCTGTTTTTCTCATAAAAACATTTCCCATAAGATTAATTACTCCAATCCTAAATTTTTTATCTTTTGACAAATAAATTTCAAAACCTCTGCCTGGTGATCCATCAACTAGATTTGCGGGTCTCAATAATCTTTTTTCTTTTCCTATAAAATTTGTTGTTTCTTTCTTATCCCAAATATGATTTCCAGAGGTAATAACATCTACTCCAGCTTTAAAAAATTCTTTTGTAATTTCTTCTGTAATTCCTTTTCCGTCATCTGAGGCATTCTCACCATTCACAATAACAAAATCAATTTTATTAGTTTTTATTAGGTCAGGTAATTTGTCAGATAAAACTTTTCTACCAGAAGCTCCCATTACATCGCCCAAAATTAATAAATTCATTAATAAATTCCTTTTTCAGTTAAAATATAATCTAATTTAACGTCATTATGATTTATCGGAAGCTTATGATGTTTTTGAAAAGAAAAAGCAACACCAACAGTCAAAATATTTTGATATTTTTTTAAATATTTATTTAAATATCGGTCATAAAATCCCTTTCCATATCCTAATCTGAATTTATCTTTATCAAAAGCTAATGTTGGAATTAACATTACGTCAGGAATTTTAGCCATGGTTTTAATTGGTTCTAAAATGCCAAATTCATTAACAGATAAAACACCATTTTTTTTCCACTTAAAAAAATTCATTAAATTTTTTTTGTATGTAGCAGGAAGTAAAATCTCCTGGGATAAAATATGTTTAAATTCTAGAATTTTAAGAACATTTAATTCAAAATTTGATGGATAATATAAAGCTATTTTAATTTTTTTTTTTTTCATCTTTAAACGAATTAATTGTAACAATGGTAAGAAGAATTGTTTTTTTATATTGTAATATTTTTTTTTTCTTAAATTTAGATATTTATTTCTTAATTGAATTTTTTGCTGCATTTACTGTACTTTTGACAGCATTTCTGTATTTGAGATTATTTTTTCTAGGGACTGGGTAGTTTTATCAAGCATTGACTCATATGAAGAGTTATTTTCTTCAATCGTTTTTTTAAAGCTATCTAATTCTTTATTTAAATTATTTATCTCAATATCTTTTACTTCTTTATATTTAATTGCTAAAGATTTAATTTCTTTAAATTTGTTTGAAATTTCATCTAATTTTTTTTTTTGATTAGTTATTTTTTGTTTTAAATCAAAGTAGTCATCTATTAATTGAATGGTGGTGATAAGTAAAAGTTTGTTTTCTCCAATGTTTCCTAGCTTATCTTTAAGTTCTGAGTATTTTTTATCTAAAAACTTTGTTAGTTTTTTTAATGACTCTTCTTGGCCATCATCACATGAAAGAAGGTAGTCTTTATTATTAAATTTAATATTCACATTTGCCATTTATCTATCTCACTAACTAAGTTTTCTGTTTCCTGGCTCAATTCTTCAATATCTTGATTAAACTTGTCTTCTAGTTCAGACTTTTTATTAACCTCTAGCTGAAGCTTTTTTATTTTTTCTTTCAAGAATTTATGTTCTCTCATTAATTCATCATTTTTTTTTTCAATTTTCTTTTTTTGATCAACCAATTCGTTTTTTTCAGTTATAATTTTTTTTAATTCACTTGTTGGCTGTGAATAACTTAATGATATCGAGTTTAATTTATCAATAAGTTGGTTTAAATTTTGTTCTTTTTTTTCAAAACTACTCATATAGAATTATACCATAATATTGATATAGTTAGTTTAAGTCTATATAGGTAATTAAAAGTGACTATAAAATTTAATCAATTATCCAACGCCATTAGATTTTTATCAATTGATGCTGTACAAAAAGCAAACTCGGGGCATCCAGGAATGCCCATGGGGATGGCTGATGTTGCAACTGTGCTATTTAAATACCACCTGAGGTTTAATCCAAAAAATCCCAACTGGATTAATCGTGATAGATTTATTTTATCTGCTGGACACGGTTCGATGTTGCTTTACTCTCTATTGTATCTTTGTGGTTACAAAAGTATATCAATTGAGGATATAAAAAATTTCCGACAACTTAATTCTATCTGTGCTGGACATCCCGAGTACAAAAAAGGCTCTGGAATTGAAACGACTACTGGACCTTTAGGACAAGGGTTAGGAAACGCTGTAGGTATGGCAATAGCAGAAGAAATATTCAGAAAAAAATTTAGTTCTTC
>MDTB01144032.1_pt1 | contig 11339 bp, 11 predicted proteins | sample 811161 | NCBI WGS metagenome assembly MDTB01 (sample SAMN05326650, study PRJNA326480) | marine metagenome | isolation source: seawater | place: Mediterranean Sea | collected 2009
AAATATGATATTTTTATTTTCATTTTTATTATCATAAATTTCATAATCATTATCAATTTGTATATTTAAATTTATTTTATTTTCTTTTTTTTTATAAAAATCATTCATTAAATTATTAATGAAATCAATATCAATACTAACACATTTATTATTTTCATTATTATTAAAATCTATATTATCATTTGATATATATTCTTTTAATATAATTTTAATTTGATCTTCATTACTATTGTCATATATACATGAATAGGAACTCATAATATTTAATATATTATATATTAATTAAATATTCTTTTAAATATAATAAATATATTAATATATTTATTATATTTCTTTTCTTTTTAATCCTGATGCTTTATTATTATAATCATTTGATTTTAATAGATATAATGATGATAAAATTGTAGATAAATCATATAAAAATACAGATTTTTGATTAATATCTGATTTATTAATTTTTTTATAAAGTTCATCTGATATTTTAATTATTTTATTTATTTTATCATTATCTATTGATTTAAAATTTATTTTTTTAAAATAATTAATATAAATACTTATTATTTTTATTATAAGACTGTTATTTTCTTTTATTTTATAATTACATATATAATAAAAATATTTATTAATCAAATAATATAAACCATATATTTCATCAAAATTATCTTGTATATTAAAATGACAAAAAATTATATTAATAGAATGATTTATTATATCAATATTTATAATATCTACTGTATTATATTTATATTCAAAAAAATTAATAAATTTTTTTATAATATCATTTAATTCATTAAAATAGGTAATATTTTTTTTTTTATCTTTATAACTATTTTCTAATTTTAAATAATTTATATAGCCATTTAATAAAGTATTATATTTTTTAAAATAATTATAATTATTTTCATTAATTTCTTTTAAATTTTCTATTGTTTCTGTTATATATGTATTAAAAAAATATGAATATTCTATATTGTATTCATTTTTCAAAAAAAAATTTGATAAAAATAAAGCTACTCTAATTTTATTTCCATTAATATCATCAATATCACTAATATCATCAGTATCACTTTTAAATAAATAATTAATTAGATTTTGTACATATTTATTTATATCATTTTTTTTTAAATAACAATTAGCCAACTTAAAAAAACTGTTAATATTTCCATACATAATAGATTTATTAAATAAATTTATTGCAATATCATATTTACTTATCTTATAAAAATCACAACCTTTATTATAGTAATAATCACTTATTGAACAATTTTTTTTTATAATACCATACAAATTATAATCAACCTTAAGACAACAAGGGCATTTAGATGTACTTGTTGAACTTAATATTTTCACACAACAATATTGGCAATAAGTATGTCCACACCCAAAATAATGAAAATTAAATGTAGGTAATTTTATAAAACATAAAAGACATTCTTTTAAGTCTTCTTTTATATATCTATTACATATATCATTTGATATTTCATCTAAATTCATTATATAAATATAATTTTAATTTTATTATTAAATAATTAAATATTAATAAAATTATATTCAATTTTTATATTAATACATATATATGAATGAAGTATATTATAAAAAATATAAAAAATATAAAGAAAAATATTTAAATATAAAAAAAAATAAAAATAAAATTAAGAATAATGTATTGAATGGAGGTTTTGATTTTGAAAATGATTATGAAAAAGGTTATAGAAATTATTCTTTATCACAAAAAGATAAGGACATTATAAAAGAAAAAAACTATACTTCTGCAGGAACGTTTGGAACTCTTACTAAAGAAGGATTAAATGATTTATTTAAAAAATCAGAACAATATGTAAATAATTTAAATAATAAAAAATTTTTGGATATAGGGTCTGGTGATGGAAGATTAGTATTTTGGGCTTCACAATATGGATTTAAAAATTCTCTGGGAATTGAATTGTCCGACTCAAGACATGCATTATCTATGAAGGAATATAATAAATTAAGTGATAATGAAAAAAATAAAATAGAATTTATTAATGAAGATGTACTGGATGTTGATTTAAAAGATAAAGATATTGATATAATTTATATATCATCTTTATGTATGCCTGATAAATTAATTGAAGATCTAACAAAAAAATTATCAAAAGAAACAAAAAAAGGCGCATTAATTTTTTCATCATCTCCACTAATTAAATCCTTAAGTCCTAAGACTCCTATTGTAAAAGATCATAATTTAGAATATATTGATGATTTAAATGTAAAACAATCATGGAAAGTGGATTCCAATTTAAATCTTTACAGAACTTATTAAATTAAAATATAAATTGATAAATATTTTTAATAATTTATATTACATCATAAATTTATTTCGTTAATTCTTTTAACCCGTTTGGCATTTAAAATGACCAGATTAAATATCGTATTTTCATAATCTTTCTTCAATACTCATATGTTTGTATTTTTCATAAAAGATAAAATCTTCTTTGTAAAAATTTCTTAAAAAATCTATAGATTCTATGCTTAATTTATCTTCTTTATGATGTGTACTATTTTTTTTATTTATATTAGATAATTTAATGTTATATTTTTTCATAAAATATTGAAACTCAACATCAAAATTGTCCATAATAATTACAAATTTAGGATTATTTATCCATAGACTTTGCGGAGAATACGTCCATTTATATTTGTTCAGTTTATTGCCTATAAAATGACTTTTGTTTATCATTTCTGACATTAAATTATCATGATATGGATGCTTAGGATCTGACCAAATTTGTACCCATTTTTCAGGAGTATCAATATTTTTTGAAATTAAATATTTTATTTGAGGTTCATTAGACCATTTTTGAATTGCATAATAAACACTAGATATAAACCTATCTATTGGATTTCTTATAACAACTAATTGATTAGATAAATTTTTGTTATATACATCAGTGGCGTGTCCGTTATATACTATTGATCTACTATTATTAGTAATTTCTTTAATAGAAGTACCACCATTTTTTGGTATATGAATAAAGTTAATTAACATTATATTATATATATAGGTTAAGAGAACATTTTAAATGCCAAACGGGTTAAAACTATTACAAGATGTCAATTTTTATATTTTTTTTATTATTTTTATTTTATTCCTCATTACTTTATGTAAATAATCATCTGGTATCGTTTTAATACTTTTCTTCTCTAATTCATTAGAATCATTTATAATTTTATTAATAATTAATTTAATAGTTTTTCCTATTTTATTATTTCCAGGGATTATTTTTACTTTATATTTATATTTATAAAGTGATTTATAAGGTGCACATACAGGAACACTATATTGAAGACTTTCATTTGATGATACTGATAAATTATCATCTGATTTATTCTTAAATAAAATACCAAACCCCAACTCTAATTTTATATTTTTAATATAATTTTTTTTACCATTTATAATAAAACTACCTGTTGATACATATTCACCGGATGGGGGTGTTTTTGATACTTGATCGGCATAAACCCACCAAGCATTATCAGGTGATCCAGAGTTCCAACATTTTGTATGACAAATAACGAAGGAACACGCTTCTTCAATAGTTGAAGGAGGTGGTAATATTTTATTTGTATTTTTAATTATACATGACCCAGATCCATGAACATCTGAATGAATATAAATATCATTATTATCCAAATATTTTTTAACAATCTCTTCATTTTGTTGAGCTGTTTTACCTGATATTATTAAAAAATTATTAGAACTAAAACACCAATTATATTTTTGATACCATCTAACATATTTAAAATAATTTTTTTTTTCAATAAGATTATTATTATCTGGAATTTTATTGTTATCTTTATCTTTTTTTTTTTTATTTTTATTTGTATTATCAATTAGAAAATTTATTTTTTTTATTTTTTTTTTTAATTCTTTATTATTTGAATAATATTTTTCTATATTTTTTTCTATTGATATTAAATAATTAACGTTAATATTTAAATTATTTATTTTTAAAATAATAATATTTTCTTTTTTGTTAATATTTATATCTTTTATATATCCTATATTATCATATATTATTAATTTAATATCTTTTATTTTTTTATCTATATTATCTTTGAATAATATTATTATTTTCTTTAATAATATAATATTATTATATTTATCAAAAAATTCAATAAATTTTAAATTTTTATTAATTTTTTCATTTATCTTTTTAATTTGTAATTCTAAATTATAAATAGCTCGGTCATTAGTATCTTCTATTTTATTTTTTTTTTTTTAATAAAGTTTTATTTTTTTCATTATTAATTTTTGTATGAAAATATTTATTAACACACTCTAAAAAACTGTTATAACGTATATTATTATTTTTTTTAAATTGAAGATATAAATATGGTATAAATGATTTGTAATTATTTTTATGATCTAGTACAATAAAACCACTTATATTATCAGTATTTCTTACATTATTTATTTCTGTTATTATATCATTTAATAATTTTTTTGTTAAATTAAAATTATCATAACTAATTTTATTTTTTATATTAATATTGCATTTTATTAAAGAATGTTCTAAAATATAAGATCCATATACATTTAATGGCGATTTAAATAAAAAATCTTTAACTGTTATATTATTTGGGAGATTTCTCTTCTTTTGTTTAATCCAATTATAGACACTATCGGATGTTATATTATATTTATCTAGATTAATTGTCGCTTTATCTATTGGATATTTATTCCCTACTATAACTTTATTGTGCTCATTATATATATGAATATGTAATAAAGATAATATAACATAATTTTTGTCTGTTAAAATTATATTTCCTGTTGCATATAATTCTATTATAATATGATGTTCCATTTCTTCTTTACCGATTGTTATATCCACTACTCTGTCAAAATTTATTTGTTTTATTGATTCTATTCTTTTATTTTTAAGATGTTTCCTTAATTTACTACAAAAACCACCAGGTAACATTCTTTCTGATTTAAATTTATTAATAATATAAATTTTTTGACCGGAATCTAATATTAAAAATTTTTTTTCTTTTTTATTTTTTAAATCTAATTTTAAACAAAATACTTTATTAGATATATCATATATATTGTTAATTCTAGAACCAATATAATAAAAATCATTTAATTCTTTTACAATTGCAGCAACATCATGTGAGGACATTTTAAGTTTCATTTTAAAATATAATTATTTTTTACTATATAGACTTTATTTAATATATAATTATTATTTTAAATATTAAAAATTGAAAATATTTAAATATGTAAATTTATTTATTTATTAAATATATACATTATTTAAATGAGTATAACGACTATTGATGATATAGATATTAAGAATATACCAAATATAAAATTTTTTAATTTTTATTGTAAAGAAAAAAATAAAATAATACATTATCCAATAGATATAAATTATATAAATCTATTATGTACAGAAGGTATATTAAAAGATGCCATTATTTTTAAATATTTGTTTGGATTAAAAATACCTAATGAAAATTTTAAATTGGATGATAATTATTCTTATGATTTTTCAAAGTATAATATTACATTTGAAGAATGGTCTATATTTATTAAATTTATTAAATATAATATTTTATCGGATGAAGACATTGATAAATTAATTTTAATTTGTAATAAATTTGGTGGCATACCTTGTGTTGATAGATATTTAAATAATAAAAATAAAGTGTTACATATTCCTAAAGAATATAATCCACAATTACCAGATAAAGATTGCTTAAATTTATATCACTGGAAAACATGTATGGACAAAGATTTAATAGAATTTCAAAATAAATATATAAATTATTCTGCATGTGGTTTTATAAAAATTAATGCTGTAACATTTATACATTATTTTAGGAAAAAATATAATAAAAATAATATTAACAAAAATAATATTTATAAAAATAACATAAATAATAATAACAACAATTCTTTTTATGATGATATGCACGATTTTAGAAAAGATATTATAGAATAAATTATAAGTAATAAATATATATTTATTATTTATAATTAATATGATTTTTTATTATATTTTATACAACAAAAACCACATAAAAAATTAATTACTAATATTGCAAAATACATATGATAATCTTGTGAGCAATCATCTTTTTTAGTAAAAGAAAGTAAAGTAGTAAATCCAAATGAAAGTATACCCCATGAAATCCATTTTAATATTTTTGATTTAATTTTATTTTCTTTATCAAGTTTTATATAATAATTAACAAATAGTACAGAAAGTAAAATTGATAATATAATTGATACTAAAATACAATTATAACATACACTTGATTCTTTTTTACAAAATATTATATAAAAAAGTGCGAAAATTATAATAAAACATGTTGAAAAAAAAATAAAAAGGAAAGATTTATCTTCTAAAGAAATTAAATCTTTTATACATTTAAATTTACCTTTTTTGATAATAATTTCATTATCAAATTCATTATTTAAATAAACATTTGTAGTTTCTCTTGATATATTTACAATAGTAAAAATTTTATTATTTTTATTATTTTTTGAGTTAACTTTAATTTTTTTTATTTTTATTGACATGTCTAATGTAGCTCTACATAATGGACAACTAATATCATTTTCAATATAATGATTTTTTAAATTATCAAAGCATTTTTTATGTATCCATTTATTTTTATCACCACAATTTTTACAATGTAAACTTTGTAAATTATTATCTAAACAAGTATTTGAATCCAAACAAATTATACATTCCATTTATTTTTGAATTATAATTTATTAATAATTATAATTTAATTAACATACTTAGTTTATAAAATAATTTTTTCAATTTTTTTAATTAAGTTGGTGGAAATTTATGAATAAATTATGAAGTTCCTCTACTTTTTTTTCTGATATTTTTTTTAAATTCTTTTTTTCTGATATTTCTTTTTTATTTCTATCAATTTCTTCTTCAAAAAAAGCAATAACATTTTTAAATAAAAGTAAATCTTTTATCAAATATATATCTTTATCATTATTCTTTTTTTCGAGAATATAAGATTTTTCATTTGTTTTTAAATCTTTTATCAAATATATATTTTTATCATTATTCTTTTTTTCGACAATATAAGGATTTTCATTTATTTTAGAAATAAAAAGTTCAAGTTCTTTATTTCGTTCCTCTTTCCATTCTATAAATGTTTTTATACAATCTATTTCTTCAATAATCTCTTTTAAATAGTTTTCATATTCTTCTTTTATATAATCATTAACCACTATACCATCCACATTAGTTATTGAATTATATTCTACTTTTTTTTCAATATCATCTTTTTCTTCTGTAGTATTTCCTGAGGGACCTTTTAAAATTTGTTTATTATCATTTTTTTTAATATTATATTTTTCTCTGAACTCTTTACTTAATGTTATTCCAATATCACCTAGGGAATTACTTTCTGATAATACAAATCTTTTTTCTTTATCATTCAAAAAAATATCTTTTATTTTTATTCTATTATTTTTCGCATATATCCTCAAGTCTTTATATTTTTTTCCTATTAATGAAAATAATATTTTTGGTTCTTCTTTTAAATATTCAAATACTTGATTTATCTGGTTTGTAATTTTATTAATATCAAATTCATTTTTATTTTTAATAATATAAACTGATGCTCCCGCACCTTTACCTAATATACCAAAACGCTTTTTAGGATCATTTAAAAAGGTTTGTTTCATATTTATTTGTTGGTTATATTGTTTAAGTTGTCTTATTAAATAGCATAATTGTTTATTTTTTTTTCCCATTTTAGCTAATGTTATAGAATCTGTATTATTAAATTCAGGATCATCCGCAATTTTATCTAATACATCATTTATTTCTTTATTTATATTAGTTATTATTATATCATCTGTAGGATGATATGTCGAAGAAATCATATTTTCCATTAAATGATTAGATCTAATATTAGCAATATTGGTAATAAAATCTGTTTGGTTAGGATTGCGATTAGAATAATGAAACATATTTTAGTAGTTTAAATTGCTTGAGTTGAAAAGTACTAATTTAGTAATATAAATTTCAATATAATAAAATTTCAATTTTTTTAATATATATTAGTATTTGTTATATAATTTGCGTATTAAAAGAATTACAATTATCACATTTTAATCCCGCAAAATGAAAATCAATATTTGATTTTTTTTCGCAATCATTACACAGTATATCTACCTTTTTTTTTAACTCTTCAGGAATACTATTTGTATTTATTTCATTTTCTAAAATATTAAAATAATTATCCATATTAAACATTGATTTACTACAAAGAGGGCATTTATAATTATATTTTGAATATTCTAATAAACAATCTTTATGAATTACATGTCCACATTTCAATATACTTATTTCCTTTACACTATCAAATAAATATTCCATACAAATTGGACAGTCATTATCAGATCTATTTAATAAACATTTATGATCAGATAAGTCTTTTTTAATACACATATTACATGTATCACAATGTACAAAATTCTCTTTTCCTCCAACTCGACATATACCACATTTGAAACAATGATATTGTCCCTTTTCATTATAATCATATAAATTACAAATATTACAATAGTATGAACCAAAATTAATATTACAATTAATACAATTATTGCTTTTATCTTGTTTTGTATTACATAATTTACATATAACTTTTTTTATTTTAAATCTATTTAATTTATGTTTTTTTTTTATATCCTTTTCTTGATCATACATCTCTAAATCATGACATAGTCTACATGAATATATTTTATTACAGCAATCTGCTACTATATCACATAATCTATTATAATGATTGCATTCATTGGTATCTTTCTTCACTTTTACACATATATTATTATTTTCTATGCATAATTCTTCTAATGAATTATTAGACATTATTTATTATAAAAAATATATTAATATATTTTAAAGTATCGCAGATGAATTATGATTTTTTATATAAAATTATAGTGATAGGTGATCAATATGTTGGTAAAACATCAATTTTAAATAAAATTAATAATATAGATCATAAATGTTTAACAACAACAATTGGTGTTGATTTTTCATCAAAAATAATTATTTTTGATGATAAGAAAATAGCAAAAGTTCGTATATGGGATACAGCAGGGCATGAACGTTTTAATACAATAACCTCTAATTATTACAGAAATGCTGATGCAATTATTTTATGTTTTGATGTTACTAATAAAAATACATTTTACAATTTAGAAACATGGTTAAATAGTATAAAAGAAAAAAATGATAACAAATTAATGCCAATTTTAATAGTAGGAAATAAAAATGATATTAAAAATAATTTTGATTTAAATGAATTAAAACAATTGTGTAAAAAAATAAACTCAAAATATTTATTGGTATCATCATATAATGATACTTCAAATTATTTGTTTAAAAATATTATCTTAAATCTTTGTTTAGAAATAAGAAATAATAATTATAATGCTAAGGAATATTCAGTGGAAGATATAGAATGTAATAAAAAATATAGAAATAATTATAATTGCTGTTATATGTAACTCTTAAATTAATAAAATATAATATATATATATATAAATTATGCCAAAAACATATAAATATGTTGATAATGTTGTTGCTTCAAAACAATTACATAAAAATAGAAAAGAACTAAAGGAAAAATTAAATGATATACTTGATCAATTACAAGGCGATACACAAAATCAACTAGTAAATGTCGTAAATAAATTGTCAAATATTCAGACAACTTTAAATAATTAAATTTAAAATTATATTTATTTTTAAAATAAATATAATTTTATAATATTGAAACCTTACATATATAGGCATTTAAACATCCATTTATAATTTTTAGGATACAATTATAATATAAAGAAAAATTAAATGCAACTATAAATATAGATATAATAATATAAATTATTTTATAATTTATTTAAAATTATATTTAAATACTTCTTTTTTTTACTATATAATAAAATATATTTTATTATGAGTAATATTTTACACCCATAAATTATATTATGTATAATATATAATTCAATGTCAAATATTATAAATTTTGAATCACAATTAATTTTATCTATAAAAGAAATTGATAAAAGAATTAAAAGTATAACTGATTTTATAAATAATTTAAAATATTTGTTAGATAAATATATACCTAATGAATTATTAGATGAAATAAATAATTGTACGGACATAACTCTTAAAAATAAATATAAAAATGATTTAAAAAATATATTAAATGAGCATATATTTTTAACTGCTACCGTTAATAATAATAAACAAAATATAAAGAATATAATAATATGTGCTAAAATAAAGAATAAATTAAGTACAACTACAACATTTAATGAAATTATGATTGAAGTATCATCAAATACTTTTAATACTTATTTAAATGATGCTTTAAATAATTTATTATTGGATACACCTATTTTACCTGAACCTGAATCAGAACCAGTAGCAGAACCTGAACCTGAATCTCAACCTCAACCTCAACCTGAACCTGAACCTCAACCTGAACCTCAACCTCAACCTCAACCGGAACCTCAACCTCAACCTGAACCTGAACCTCAACCTCAACCTCAACCTGAACCTGAACCTGAACCTCAACCTCAACCTGAACCTGAACCTGAACCTGAACCTCAACCTGAACCTGAACCTCAACCTGAACCTGAACCTCAACCTGAACCTGAACCTCAACCTCAACCTGAACCTGAACCTGAACCAGTAGCAGAACCTGAACCTCAACCTCAACCGGAACCTGAACCTCAACCTGAACCTGAACTAGAACCGGAACCTCAACCTGAGCCTGAGCCAGAACCAGAACCGGAACCTCAACCTGAGCCTGAGCCAGAACCAGAACCGGAACCTCAACCTGAGCCTGAGCCAGAACCGGAACCGGAACCTCAACCTGAGCCTGAGCCAGAACCAAATGTAAATTATATTTGGACAAATAAAGGTATAGATATATTGAATTCTGCCGCAGAGGACGAAGGTGTTACATTAGATCAATTAGAAATGGATGAAATTCCTAGTGTAAATTCTCAATTTACACAAACACAAATTGATATATTATTGCCTTTATTTGAAGCGACATTAGAACAACTATTAGAGGCTGGGTATATTGCAATTAATGAAAATCAAAATAGAAATTATCAAAAACATAAACAAAAACCTAAGCCTGAACCTAAACATAAACAAAAACCTAAATATAAACCTAAACCTGAACCTAAACCTAAACATAAACAAAAACCTAAATATAAACCTAAGTCTGAACCTAAACATAAACATGAACCTAAACTTAAACCAGATCCTAAACATAAACAAAAA
>MDTB01183861.1_pt1 | contig 11339 bp, 1 predicted proteins | sample 811161 | NCBI WGS metagenome assembly MDTB01 (sample SAMN05326650, study PRJNA326480) | marine metagenome | isolation source: seawater | place: Mediterranean Sea | collected 2009
TACTATTTCATTAGATTATGATCAACATACATTTCAAAAGTTAAATTCTGTAATGGTTTGCCTTCTAATGATAAGTCACCTATTATTTTATCACCGGTATTTTTTACATATATATCATTAATTACTAATGAACCCGCATCACCTTTATATGTAAATTGTTCTGGTAAAACTTTAAAATTTGTTTTGCTCATTTGAATTTCAGCTTTATCATTTATATGTTTATTTTCTATTTTTTGTCTTTGTATTAATATTTCTCCTTCATTATCAATTCTTACATCACCTGTTACAGGTTTGGAACGATAAACACCATTATTTCTAATTATAATATTTGCATCTCCAGATGTATCGTCTTGACGTTTATTATCCATTAAAAATCCTTCTTCAAACATCGTAAAATGTTCTTTAAAATTAACGTATCTCATATTAGATTGTGAATTTTTCCATCCAACTTGATTTGTTGCTTCCTTTTTAGGTAACACATTTAAAGTATTTGATATCATTTTTCCTTCTATTTTTGTATTACCATGAACATGTAATAATTCATCAGCAACTGTTGTAACATCTAAACGTTCATTCGTCGTTTTTCCTATTGCTACATTACCATCATTAAACAGTGTAAAGGTAGGATGTTTTTGTTTTGAACCTATAAATGACATTGATTCATCCTTTGGTTGATAATATAATTTAAAGTTTCTAAATTTATTTTCACCTATTTGAAATACAGATTGACCACCATTAGCACCATATGTATATAATCCTAGTATGGTATTTTTACTGTTATCTGTATTTAAACGTTGAATTGCTAAGTCACCATCAATTTCATCACCTGTATTTCTGACATAAATATCATTTATTTTTATCAATCCATCATTACCATTATAAGTTATTTGTTCAGGTATAACTTTTAAATTAGTCTTTTTCATTTGTATATTAGCAAATTCATTAACATTAAAATTTGTTATTACTTCACGTTGAATAGCTGTTTCTCCACCACTACCAATCATTACATGTCCAATCATTTTTGTTGGTACAAATTTACCATTACGTCTTATCATTAAGTCCGCTTCTTTTTCTGGAAATATTTTTTGACCTCCAACATAAAATCCTTCATTGAAATTAAATTCATCAGTATTAGCATAATTTATATTTGAAGACAAGTCACTCCAATTGCCATTTATTCCTATATTATAAACTTTGTCCACATTAAAGCGTTTATTAATTGTTAATTCTTCTTCAATTTTCCATTCCGCTGTTTCAGAATATATTTGGTTATTTGTTATACGTAATATTGGACCATTTTTTTCCTGTGATATTTCAAAATATTGATTGTTATAATTATTTGCTGGTAATATCATATTAAATTGTTTATTCAAACTTAAACTAGGTGTTGTTATAGATTTTGATATATCTGCTGTAGTTGATATAATTTCATCATTTGCTTTAATATTACCAAATACGTGTAACCTTTCCTCTATTTTAGATTCTATTTTGTTTCCAATACCTATATTACCGTTATTAGTCATTGATAATGATTGAAAATTTAAGTCATTTTTTTGAAAACTCAATTTTTCATTTCTAATATCATAATATTGTGACCATTTATTTGTTTCATCTTTACCTAATGAAATAATTGGATTAAATCTTCTTCCAGCTAGTCCATCTATTCCATCTGTAAACACATTAAATTCGGTATCACTATCTTTCTTTCTTATTGTTAAATTACCTGTCATTTCATCACCATAATTATGAACATATATATCATTAATAACTGTTTCACCTGTTTCACCATCATAAGTAATTTGGACAGAACTAGGATCAAAATTTGTCTTTTTCATTTGAATTCCGGCACTAGGATGAACGTCTTTATTAATAATAACTTCATCTTCAATACGCGTTACTCCTTCATTGTTAATTTTAATATCACCTTTCATTGGAACTGGTCTAACTAAACCATCTTTTCTAACAAGAATATCTGCTTGACCAATATTCTTTTTTAATCCAACATAAAAACCATTTATAAAATTTGTTTCTCTTAATTCAGTAAATTTTAAAATACTATGATTGTTTCCATCCCAACTATTTTTCTCTCCAACAGTTAATCTATTTTTTACTTTTAAATGTGTATTAATAGTATGATCTTCTCCAGTCCATTCCCAAATACCACCAGCTGTAACATTATTTTGTGTAATTTCAATACCAGAATTACCGTCAATTGGAATATCACGATTTGCTCTATGAATAGAAAACCATGTTTCTTTTTTATTTTGTGGTGCGCGTAACATAAACATACCGTCATTTATATAAGCATTACTAACGTCTATAGTAGGAGTTATAATTTTATCACTTACCAACATATCACCTGTAACATGAAGTGTATGTAATGGTTTGATTTGACTACCTATACCTATTTTATTAGTTTCACCATCCATTAACAACGCATGAGCTTTTGTTTTCGGATAATAAAATGATAGTTGTTGAGTTTCTTTTTTCATAAATAAACGCCAATGTTCTTTTTCACTTTTTCCTATTTTAATTATTGGTTCATTCAAGTCATTATTATTAAATACACTAAAAATAAGGTCGGTATTTGGATAAGCAAACATACCTATATCACCTTGTTTTGTTTGATTGGTAAAACGTCTTAAAAAATATCCTTCAGTAGCTCTTAACTTTTCATTATTCCAAGTTAAACTTTCATGTAAATGTTTTGGTAATGTTGTTCTACGTATATCTATATCTGTTCCTTCCCAAATACCTTCCTTGATTCTTCCTACTACTTCTAATGATGATTTTCTAATATTATATCCTAATGTATCTTTAGTTAATACTGTATCATTATTAATTTTAAATTTTCCATCTACTTTTTCAATATCCCAATCTTGATTTGATGCCCATCTACTTTCACCTCCAGTTAATGAACCCAAACGCCATTCTATTGTTTTATTTGTATCACCTCTCAATGTAATACCGCCCCCATTTGCGGTTATATCAGTTGAACCTGAAGCATTTGAACCTATATAACCCAATTCAATATTTTTATCTGATACTTGAATTTCAGAAGAACTTACTACAGATTTTTCACCTTTTACTATCATATTTCCTTCAATCACAATATTTCCAAATTGATCTTTCTCCAAATAGATATCATTTATTTTTAATGCTCCAGTTTCACCATCATAACTTAATTGGCGTTTGTCAACATTTAAATTAGTTTTTTTCATTTGAATACCCGCATTATTACTAATATCACTATTTAAAATTTGTTCAGGTTTTAAATCAGCATTTATGATGTTTTTTCCTTCATCAAAACTTAAATTTATACCATGACCTTCACCAGCTATTAAGGTGCTTGATAATGTAGATTCATCTGAATCAAATTTCATAAATCTACCAGGTTTTAATGTTGTTTTTTTTATTTGTAAACCAGCATCATAACTTACCATATCATCAAAAATATGTTCTGGTTTAATAGTTAAATTAATTGTATCTGTTGTTGGAGCAGCATTCAAACTAATATCACCAACTATATGTCTAGGTCTAAAAACCCCGCCAACACGAACTAATAATTCATTATCAAATTTAGTATTTCCTGTATAAATATCCCCTACCATAAAACCATCCATAAATTGTGTTTGTGAACCATGAAAAGTAACATATTGCATGTGTGTTTGTGTCTTCCATGAAGCACCTACCAAATTTAATTCTCTAACCAACAATCTACCATCAATTTGAACATTACCGTGAACATGTAATTTTTCTTTTGCTATACCAGACCAACCAGCAGCACCAATAGCAACATTACCATTTGGGTTTATTACAAATTGAACTCCTTCTGATTTATCAGAAGCCATACCTCCTTTATAAAATCCCAAATATCCAGATTGACTATTAAACATTTCCCAATAATTACTTTTATTTTTACCTAATCTTAAACCGGAATAATAATCATCACTATTAGAAAATATATCAAAAAATACATCTCTGTTATTTTGATTTGAAACAGTTAATGTTCCGTTAATAGTTACATTTCCATCACCAACTTCATTTGTATATGTTTTAACAAAATGATCATGCTTAATTCTAATTCTACTAATATCTAAAAAGCTATGTTCATCAAAATATACATCTATTTTACCAATATCTATACCTCTTTTTGGAATCATTCTATTAACTATAGCATTATCGGCTACTAAGGTATCAGGCACTATTAATTCACTATCAATTAATTTAATATTTTTTCCAGCCTTCAATGTTGTTTTGGATATATTAATCTGTGCATCATTATTTACCATTTCATCAACTATTTCTTGAGGTTGAGTTCTCATATCCGTTACAGTTATACGTCCTTCATTATAAAATAAATCAGCACCTAATCCCCTCCAATCTATTTTACCCATATTAATACCAGCACCAACATTAATATCACTATCTACTATTAATCCAGTTAAATTAACATCTATCTGTTGATCTCTTAAACTAAAATCTAAACCATTACCAAATTTCAAAGTGCTACTCATTATATTATTAGATAAATCCATTAAACGTCCAGCACGTAATAATGTTTTTGATACTTGTATTTGAGCATTTTTATTTACCATCGAATCAATTATTCTACCCCTTTCAATTTTTGTTACACCTTTGTTATTAATAGTTACATCTCCAGTCATAGAAACAGGTTTAAATAAACCTTTTTCTCTTACCATTATATCAGAATCTCCCTGTGTAGGATCTAATGTATTTACATAAAAACCTTTTTCAAATTTTGTTTCATCCAATATTGAATATTTTAAATTAGAAGTCTTTGTTTCCCAATTTCCATTTTGATTACTTGTTATTGTGTCAGCTACAATTAAATTTTCCCCCATATTTACATTTTTTGATATTTTTACTGTTCCATTAATATCCCAATTTGCTTTTGAAGCGATATTATTAGATGTGATAGATAACACAGGATCAGTAAATTTTTTCCCCAATTTAAACCATTCTTCTGTACCACTATCATAAATAGGTTTTGATACATTCATTATAAATTTTTCTTTTACTTCCAAATTCTTTTTTAATAACATATTTCCATCAATGACATCACCTGAATTTTTCACATAAATATCTTTAATTGTTATTTTGTTGTCTTTTAATGTCATTTGTCCATCTTCAACAAATAATTTTGTTTTACTTACATCTATAGCACCATCATTTATCATTTTATTTACAATAGCTCCATCTGCTACTAATGTATCAGGGACATGTAACATTCCTTTATCTGTCATAGTAATATTGTTTCCTGGACGTAATGTTGTTTTATATATATTAATATTTGCTTTATCGGCAACAGCTTCATTGTGTATACTTCTATCATAGTATGAAAACAATAATTTGTTTCCACTAGCATCCCAATTTAAAAAGTTGGTATCTAATTTCATAGTTGTTTTTGATATATCAATTTGAGCATTTGGAGAGATATCTGAATTTATAATTATTTCATCTACAATTTTTGTTACACCATTTTCATTTATAATAATATCACCTGTCATCTTTTTTGAGTTAAAACTACCATTATTTGCTACCAATATATTAGCATTAGTGACATCATCCATTACAATCCCTTTTTCACCTCTTATACGTAAAGCACCACTCAAATCCATCATGACATTTTCATTAATATTTAATAATTTACCTACACCTATTGGTTTGTTAAAAGTAAATGTCCCATCTTCAATAGCATTATAAAATCTATACATTGTATCATCTTTATTTAAATAACCAATATAACTAGCAGGGTCCTTTTCTAATCTTATAGGATCAGAATCATCATAATGTTTATCTCTGAAATATTCAATTCTATTTGATAAGTATTCTAATCTCATACCATCTCCACGTAATACAAATCTACCACCACTTATATCAAAATTTCCGGCAACTGTAAAATCTCCATTGATAACTTCATCTTGATTATTTTTTACATAAATATCATCTATTTTAAAAGCTCCATTTGAACTGTCATAAATAAATTGATTAGACGGATTAAAATTTGTTTTTTCCATTTGGATAGCAGCAGATTTACTAATATCTATATTTGTAATACTTCCATCTACAACATGAGAATGGATAACATTATCAATGAAATATAAACCGGAACCAGCTTTTAAATTTGTTTTAGATATATCAATATTAGCATTTGCACTTAAATCTCTATTCATAATTGAACCTACAACTGGTATTCCACTAATTATATTACCATTTAATTGTAATCCCGGTCCAAATTGAACATCACTATTTATTACATCTCCATTTAATTTCATTAATCTTCCAGCTTTTAATTTTGTTTTTTTTACTTCTATTTCATCTTCAGCTATATGTCTATTTATTACTGCCTCATTATCAATATGGTCTGATTTAATACCTAATTCTACTACTAATTGGTCTGGAACATTTAATGTATTACCATCCAGTGATATATTTTCTCCTGCTATTAATTTAGTTTTTTTTATTTCAAGTAAATTATCAGAAAAATGTTTATTTTCTATTGCTTCATTAGCAATTAAAGTATCTGGCACATTTAATGTATTACCTGATAATTCTATATTATTGCCGGCTACTAATTGTGTATATTTCATATGGATTGGTGATGCTTCCCAAACACCTTCAGTTAAAGTGGCTACTTTTTCTAATTTAGATAGTTTAATCCCTTCACCTAATCCTGAACTAGTTAAAATTACCTTATCATCTATTTTATAAAAATTACCTAAATCTAAGTTAAAATTTACATTTGAAGTCCAATTTCCTCCATTTGTACTTTTTTTCCAAGTTAATGTTTTATCTCTTGTTGCTTTTAATATTATACCACCATCCTGAGCTGTTTCATCACTAGGCATATCAATTTTTCCTAATTCAATATTATGATCTTCCATCTGTATTGTTGTAGTTTGAACTTCAAATGTATCACCTCTTACAATTAAATTACCATCTACAGTCATATCACCACCAACATTAACATCCCCATTTTCATCTTTTTTAACATAAATATCTTTTACGCCAATTATACCCTGTTCATATTCTAATTGATTTTTATTTACTTCAAGAGTTGTTTTTATAATATTAATTTTATCCTCAGGTAGATCACTAATATGTTTATTTTGTATTATTTTATCAGATAAATGTCTAGTAAAAATTCCTTTATCGGCAACTACCGTATCTGGAACATTAAATACATTTCCCTCTAAAAATATATTATTTCCCATACGGAAATCTATTTTTTTAATATCAATACCTCTATTTGGTATATGAAAATTTCTAATTGCTTCATCACCTATAAGAGTATCAGGAACATTTAATACATTATTTACTAATTCAATGTTTTCACCCGCTGTAAGTTTTGTTTTATTAATATCAATAGGACCTACAACGTGTCTATCTTCAATAGAATTATTTGCTATATGTTCTTTTAATATTGTTCTGTTACCATAATGTTTAGATTCTATCCCACCATTAGCAATTACTGTATTAGGAACATTTAATACACCTTCAGAAGTTAATGTTATATTATCACCACCTGCTAAATTTGTCTTAGTAATTGAAATATTAGCATCAGGTGCTACTTCATTATCTCTAATAAAATTTTTTACAGGAATTGTTTTAATAGTATTACCACTTAATTCTAATCCTACACCAAATTGTAAATCATTATGAATTATGTTATTTGTTAATTTTATTAGTCTGCCGGCTTGTAATGTTGTTTTACTTATATCAATAGCACCAAAATTTATCATCCTATTTACAATAGCTCCATCTGCTACTAATGTATCAGGAACATTCAAAACATTCTCTGATAAATCAATATTTTGACCTGCTTGTAATGTTGTTTTACTTATATTAATTGCGGCATTTTCATTAATATCTTCATCCAATAATTGACCTCTTTGAACACGCATATCCGGAACATTTAATATATTTCCAGATAATTCAATATTAGTACCTGCTGCCAATTTTGTTTTACCTATTTCAAGAGTATTATCTAATATATGAAAATTTTTAATGGCATTAGGAGCTACTAATGTATCAGGAACACTCAATGTATTTCCTGATAATTCTATATTTTTTCCTGCTTTTAAATCTAAGTAATCTATTTTTATAATATCCGCATTCCAAGTACCTTTTGATAACGCACCAACTTCTTCTAATGAAGACTTTTTTACAGTTTCTCCTAATGTATCTAATGATAAAACCATATTAGTTTTAATTTTTAATTTTCCGTCCATTTTGAAAATATCTATGTCTTCACTAGAATACCAAGCATTACCTGATCTATTCCAACTAAATGTTTTATTAACATCACCTAATATAGTTATACCACCACCGTCAGCAGTTATATCAGTTGGATTATCAACTTTACCTAATTCAATATTTGGATCAGCCAAAGCTACTTTTTCTTTTTGAACAGTAATTACTTGTTGTTCTCCCAAAACTGTCAAATTTCCTTGAATAACAACATCGCCTCTTTCACTTTTTTGTAAATATATATCTCTTAATTTTAATTTGCCTTCAGTTCCAAAATCACTTTCAAATTGACCCCAATCAACTGATAATGTTGTTTTTTTTATATCTATTGCGCCATCAGCAATATGTTTATTTTGTATAGCATTATCTGCTACTAATGTATCAGGAACATTTAATACTGCTTCTTTCGTTAATTCTATATTTTTACCAGCTTTTAAAGTAGTTTTAGATATATCAATGGCAGCATTGTGACTGATATCTGCGTTCATTATTCTGTCTTTTACAGCCACTGTTTTTATAATATTTCCACTTAATTCTAATCCAATACCAAAATCCAATGTAGATTTAATTACATTATTTGATAAATCTAAAAATCTACTTACTTGTAATTTAGTTTTATTTACTTCAATAGTATTATCATTTATCATTTTATTTATAATCGCACCATCAGCTACAAGTGTATCAGGTACATTTAATGTATTTCCAGACAATTCTATATTTTTTCCAGCACGTAAATTAATCTTAGAAATATTAATATTAGCATTACTACTAATATCTACATCCATTATACTACCATCAACAATGTGTGAATGGATAACATTATCTTTCCAATATAATCCGTCACCAACATCAACCGTAACGTTTAAAGTATTTCCTGAAAATTCTGTCAAACGTCCAAATTTCAATTTTGTTTTTGATACATCAATAGAATCATATTCAATATTGCGATTTGTAACTGAATTATCTGCCAATTTTGAATTAATTATAGAACCATCTAATATTTTTTCAGTTATGACTACATCATTAGATAAATGTTTTGTTTCTATTGCGTTATCAGCTACTAATGTATCAGGAACAAATAAAGCATCTCCAGAAATATCAATATTTTTACCCATTTTTAATGTAGTTTTTGATATATCAATCAAAGATGTATTACTAATGTGTTTATTTTGGATACCTTCTTCTAATAAATTTATACTATCTCCCAATATTTGTAATGGTTCTTCAACTGTTAATGCCAATTTACTTACAGATATTTCGGCATTTTCATTAATATGAACATTTTCTACACCACCCAAATCAATCAATTTCTGCATAGTCCATTCTGGAATATAAACATTGATATTATTATTTGTTATTTCAACATTTTCACCGGCATTCAAATCTATATATTTTGGATCAATTTTTGTTCCTTCCCAAACACCAGTTTTTATTGTTCCCACTGTATTTAATGATGAATCCTTAATTTGTTCTGCCAAAAAAGTTTCACCCAATATAACATTATTATTAATTCTATAAAAAGAAGGCACTGAATTATCGTCTTTTTTTAAATTTACATCTTGATTAAAATTCCACATATCAGCATTCCAATTTATTGTTTTATCTGTATTTCCTTTCAATGTAATACCTCCTCCTATTGCAGAAAAATCTGTTGGTTCAGAAGTATTTCCTAATTCAATATTTTTATCAGTAACTGCCATTGTTGATGAATATACAATGGTTTTTTCACCTTCTACTTTTAAATTACCCTTGATATAAACATCACCAAATTCATCCTTTTTAACATAAATATCTTTAATTTTTAAACTATCATCATAAGTCATTTGTTCTTTATTAAATTTGAATGTTGTTTTAGATATATCTATAGCTGCATTAGCACTAATATCAATATTCATTATAGAACCTTCTTCATATTTGGTTGATAATGTATTTTTGTCCAATTGTAATCCTTTACCAAATAGTAATGTTGAATTTAATTTATTACCACTTAATTCAATTAAACGCCCTGAACTTAAATTTGTTTTGATAATATTAAGACTTCCATCGGCAATATGTTTATTAGTAATTGCATTTTCAGATATATGGCGTGTTTCAATCGCATCATTCGCTACTAATGTATCAGGAACAAATAATTCATTGTTTACTAATGTAATATTTCTTTTTGCTACTAATGTTGTTTTTTCAATATCTATTTTATCCGAAGATAAATCACTGATATAAATATTTTTTATAACTTTCTCTCCAAAATGTTTAGATTCAATGGCACCATCAGCAATTAAAGTATCCGGCACACTTACTTTATTAAAACAAATATCAACATTATCACCAGCTTTAAGATCTGTTTTAGTTATAGGTATTTTCGGCAATAAATTTAACGGAATTAATCTAGGCAACTTTTCAACTGTTAATTGAGGAATTTTCTTCAAAGGAATTTTTGGTATTTCATTTATTTCTAATGTAATTCTGTTTTTAGTTTCATTCCATTTTAAAGGACTTTCTAGTTGTAAATTTGTTTTTGTAATTTTAATATTAGCATTGTCGCTAATATCCATATCCATTAATGAATATGGATGAACCTTTAGATCATCTATTACTATTTCTTCCCCATTATATATTATTTTACCTACAACATTCAAGTCTTTATTTATATAAAGAGATGCGGGGATTTTCGCATCGCCTATACTTAATAGCTTAATTGGAGCATCTGGATAAGGAAATTTTTCTGTTTGTGTTGGCAAACCCTCTTGTAGTCTTAAAGATTCAACCAAATCATTTATATTTAATTGCCCATCATTATCTGTATCTAAAATATTAGTTACTCCACCTATACTGCCATGATTGTATTTTATTTCGTTGCTAGAAGTATCATTTGTATTATTAATATTGTTCTGACTCATTTAATATATACAAGTAAAATATAAAATAATTTCTAAATATGTTATTTTAAATACTTATTATCACTTTTTTTTCAAAATTTTTACATAAAAAAAAGCACTTCCTTACAAAATAGTAAATAATTTTTTTATTTATTTATATAATCTTAATTTTATTTACATTTATGTAAA
>MDTB01152507.1_pt1 | contig 11338 bp, 11 predicted proteins | sample 811161 | NCBI WGS metagenome assembly MDTB01 (sample SAMN05326650, study PRJNA326480) | marine metagenome | isolation source: seawater | place: Mediterranean Sea | collected 2009
AATTATTGGAGCAGATATTTTAGTAATTTTCTCTGATGTGGATGGTTTATACGATAAATCTAAAAGTAAAAAGATTGTAAAAAATATTGAACTTATTGATGATAAAATAACTGCACTTATCGAAAATACAAAAAATAGTTATGGTTCTGGTGGAATTATTACAAAATTAGATGCGGCAAAAATTTGTATGAATTCAGGATGCCATATGTTCATAGCTAATGGTAAAAATGATAATCCCATTTCTAATATGATAAAAAATGAAAAATTTACTCATTTTTATCCCAAAGTTTCAAGCTTGGACGCTAAGAAAAAATGGATAATTGGATCTCTGAGTTCTAATGGCAAAATTAAAATTGACGATGGTGCATCAAAAGCCCTTCGTAACGGTAAAAGCTTGCTAGCTGCAGGTGTAACTAGGATTGATGGATTTTTTAAGAAAGGTGAGAACGTTTTGGTTTTAGATCAAAATAATATTCAACTAGCCAGGGGATTATCTTCCTTTAGTTCAGATGAAATAAATAAAATAAAAGGTAAGCAAAGCAAGGAAATTGAAAAAATTTTGGGGTATTTAAGTAAAACTGAAATAATTCACAAAGATGATATGGTATTATTATAAATGAGCTATTTAGAAAATATTGGAAAAAATGCTAAAAAAGCGTTTGAGGATCTTAAAACAATTAATCATACCAAAATAAAAAATGTTCTAGAAAATTATAATAAATCTTTATTAAAAAATAAGAAAAAAATTATTAAAGAAAATCTTAAAGATGTAAAAAACGTTAAAAGGAAACATCTTGTAGACAGGTTAATTTTAAATGATAAACGTATCGAAAGTATTAGATCTTCAATAAACCAGATTGCAAAGTTTAAAAATCCTGTCGGTAAAGTACTTGCTGAATGGCAGAGACCAAATAAATTAAAAATTAAAAAAATTTCGACTCCTATTGGGGTCATTGGGGTAATATACGAAAGTAGGCCTAACGTAACCGCTGATGTTGCTGCTTTATGTCTTAAATCTGGAAATTGCTCAATTTTAAGAGGTGGGTCTGAAGCTTTTAATTCAAACAAACTTTTAGCAAATCTTTTTAGAGAAGCTTTGAAAAAAAATAATATTAATAGTAATTGTGTTCAATTCATAGAAAGTCGAGATAGAAAAATTGTAGACGCTTTACTTTCTAAAATGAGCAGTTACGTCGATGTAATAGTTCCAAGAGGCGGAAAAGGATTGGTCGCCAAAGTTCAAAAATTTTCAAATGTTCATGTAATTGGTCATCTTGAGGGCTTGTGTCATATATATTTAGATAAAACTGCAAATATTAATATGGCAAAGAAATTAATTATTAATGCAAAAATGAGAAGGACTAGTATTTGTGGAGCGGTGGAAACACTTTTGATCGATGAAAAAGCATTAAATTCACACGCTAAAGAGGTAATCCAATCTTTAATTAATTCGGGTTGTGAAGTAAGAGTTGATGTTAAATTAAATAGACTGTTCAAGGGTAAGCTAAAAAAAGCGAAAGAAAGAGACTGGAGAACAGAATATTTAGATTCTATTATATCAATAAAGACCGTTAAAAATTTAAAAGATGGTATTGATCATATTTTAAAATACGGGACAATGCATACTGATAGTATAATTACAAATAATAAAAAAAATGCTCAAATATTTTTAAACGGTGTTAATAGTTCTATTGCAATGCATAATGTTTCAACTCAGTTTGCAGATGGTGGAGAATTTGGTTTTGGAGGGGAAATTGGCATCTCAACTAATAAGCTACCCCCTAGAGGACCTGTTGGAATAAATCAATTAACATCATATAAATACTTAGTTTCTGGAAAAGGAATTATTAGACCATAATTCATGATAAAACTCGTGAATAAATCTGTTGGATTATTAGGTGGTAGCTTTGACCCTGCTCATAAGGGTCATTTAACAATTTCAAAAATTGCTATTAAAAAAATCAGATTACATAAATTATTTTGGATTGTGACAAAAAAAAACCCATTTAAGTCAGACCCTCTTTATTCTATCTCTCAAAGGTTAAGATTTGCAAAAAAGATAACAAAAAATATAAAAAAAATTGAAGTCCTTCATCTAGATGAAACTGTGAAATCAACTAGAACTATAAATACAATAGATTATTTGATTAAAAAAAAAAAAATTAAGCACATATATTTAATTCTTGGCTCAGATAATTTAATAAGCTTTCATAAATGGAAAAAATGGAAAAAAATAGTAAAATTATCAAAATTAATTGTTTTTTCTAGAAAGGGATATGATAAAAAGAGTAGGAAATCAGTAGTGGCTAAATATTTAAAAAATAAAATTATTTTTATAGATAATGAACCTATAACAATTTCATCAACAAAATTAAGGAAAAAAGTAGCTAAAAAAAATTAATGAACGTAGCTAAGATTAAAAATAACATAGAAATGATTCTAGATAATAATAAAGCCATAGATATTACCACTATAGACCTCAAGAATAAATCATATATTGCAGACTATATGATCATTGCTTCCGGAACTTCATCTAGACATCTTCAATCATTATCAGAAATTCTTGTTTCAGAATTAAAAAAAATAGGTTTAGATAACTGTCGTATAGAAGGTAAAGATAGCAACGATTGGAAATTAGTTGACGCCTATGACGTGATTGTTCACATATTTCATCCAGAGAAAAGGGAATTTTATAATTTGGAAAAAATGTGGTCAGAAGAAATCCCAAAGGAAAAAGCAATGATATGAAAAAAATATTAATTTTATCCATATTAATTTTTAACTTTACAACTTATCCTGCTTTTTCGAAAAATGATCTTTTTAAAAAAATAGATCTTTTTGGTGAGGTACTAGAAAATATCAAGAAAGAATATGTAGATGATGTTGAGCAGGCTGATGTTATTGACTCTGCAATTAATGGGGTTCTTCAATCTCTAGATCCCTATTCAGCCTATATGAGTCCAGAAATATTTAAAGAAATGCAAACTGATACCAGAGGAGAATTTGGAGGGTTAGGAATTGAAATTGGCATGGAGTCTGGTGTAGTAAAAGTTATTTCACCTATCGATGACACTCCTGCGGAAAAAGCTGGTATTAAAGCTGGTGACTACATCGTAAAAATTGGAAAAGATCAAGTTCAAGGCAAGACTCTTATGGAAGCGGTAAAATTGATGAGGGGACCTGTAGGAACATCGATTGATCTTACAATCAGAAGGAAAAATTTAAAAAAACCATTAGAATTTAAAATTGTAAGAAAAGTAATTCAAGTTCAGTCGGTAAATTCAAAAGTCATAAGTAAAGATAAAAATATCGGATACATAAGGTTAAAATCGTTCAATGAAAATAGTGATAATCAATTTTTAAAATCAATAAAAAAATTTGAAAAAAATCCAAAAATAGAAAGCTACATTATTGACTTAAGAAATAACCCTGGAGGTCTACTTACTCAAGCTATAAATATTACTGATTTTTTCTTAGATGATGGAGAAATAGTATCTACAAAAGGACGGAAAATTGCAGAAACAAGGAAATTTTTTGCTAAACGTGGTGATGAAATCAAAGGCAAGCCATTAATAGTTTTAATTAATAATGGCTCAGCTTCTGCATCTGAAATTTTTGCAGGCGCTTTAAAAGATCATAAAAGAGCAATAATTCTAGGTGAAAATTCATATGGTAAAGGTTCTGTACAATCTATTATACCTCTTAGCAATGGTGGTGGAATGAGATTAACAATCTCGAAATATTATTTACCCTCGGGTAAATCCATTTCGGAAGTAGGGGTAACGCCAGATATTTTAGTTGAAGAATTCGGTGACGATTTTAAGATCAACTCTGAGAAAGATAATCAGCTTAATTACGCTATAAAACTTTTTAATTCATAGTGATGGATAAACATAAGCTCCCGCTTCGAAAAGGTATAGGGATTATTGTTTTAAATAAAAACAACCATGTATTTGTTGGAAAAAGAAAAGATAATCCTACGGATAAATGGCAAATGCCTCAAGGTGGTGTTGATAATGGAGAAGACTTTGTTTCAGCCATGAAAAGAGAATTGATTGAAGAGACAAGTATAAAAAATATTAAAATTTTAAAAGAAATTGATAACTTTTTCCAATATGAGTTACCAGAAAATTTGATTGGTATAATTTGGAAGGGTAAATTTAGAGGACAAAAGCAAAAATGGTTTATTACGAGATTTATAGGCCAAGATAGTGAAGTGAATTTAAAAACTAAAAATCAAGAATTTATAGAATGGAAGTGGATTGAACCTAAAAGATTACCTAATGTCATTGTAGATTTTAAAAAAAATCTTTACATGAGTCTTTTAAAAGAAATTAATTCAATTATTGGTTAATTTCTTTTAATATGTCTATTTTGTGAGAAATAATATATTTTTCTTTGTCAGTTGTATTAACGTCTTTGAACTTTTTTTCTGCGTTTTCTAGCAAATTTTCTATTGAATTTTTATCAAAATTTTTTAAGTCTTTTGCTGTAGATGTTAAGATAAGTAAATTGTTATCTGAAAATTCTACTGTTCCTTCTTCAACATAGTATTTTTTTTTTTCTTGAGCTTCAATTGTTACTATGCCGGGTCTTAAAAAAGTGATTAAGGGGATATGATCTTTCAAAATTCCCATTTGACCCTCAAAGGAAGGTATTGTTACTTCACTTGTATCTATTTTCAAAATTGATTGCTCTGGGCTGATAATTTCTACTATAAATTTATCAGACATTATTTATTTTCTTTAGATAATTTTTCAGCTTTTTCTATAACTTCATCTATTCCACCAACCATATAAAATGCTGCTTCAGGGAGATGGTCGTACTCTCCATTACAAATTGCGTCAAAACCTTTTATTGTATCTTTTAGGTCGACTAATTTTCCAGGAGATCCTGTAAATACCTCAGCAACAAAAAATGGTTGGGAAAGAAATCTTTGTATTTTTCTAGCTCTAGCTACAGTCAATTTATCTTCTTCAGAAAGCTCATCCATACCAAGTATAGCAATGATGTCCTGTAGAGATTTGTAAGCTTGCAAAATTCTCTGTACATCTCTAGCTACTCTATAGTGTTCTTCACCTACAATTCTTGGGTCTAAAATTCTAGAAGTAGAGTCTAGTGGGTCGACAGCAGGGTAAATTCCTATTTCGGCAATTTGTCTTGATAAAACTGTCGTTGCATCTAGGTGTGAAAATGACGTTGCAGGCGCAGGATCTGTCAAATCATCTGCGGGGACGTAGATCGCTTGAACTGAAGTAATAGAACCTTTATCCGTTGAAGTAATTCTTTCCTGCAGATTTCCCATATCAGTTGCTAGTGTTGGTTGATATCCAACAGCTGAAGGTATTCTTCCTAATAATGCAGATACCTCGGAACCCGCCTGAGTAAATCTAAAAATGTTATCAACAAAAAATAAAACGTCTTGTCCTTCTTTATCTCTAAAATATTCAGCGACAGTTAGTCCCGTTAGGGCAACTCTTGCTCTTGCCCCAGGAGGTTCATTCATCTGCCCATAAACTAAAGCAGCTTTTGATCCTTTTCCATCTGTTTTAATAACCCCTGACTCTATCATCTCATGATATAGATCATTACCTTCTCTGGTTCTTTCTCCCACACCTGCAAAAACTGAAAATCCACCATGCGCTTTTGCAATATTATTTATCAATTCCATAATTGTAACTGTTTTACCCACACCTGCACCCCCAAATAAACCTATTTTTCCCCCTTTTGCGTATGGAGCTAAAAGGTCAATAACTTTTATTCCTGTAACTAATTGTTCGGTTTCGGTTGCTTGATCTGTAAATTTAGGAGCCTCTCTGTGTATCGGCCATCTTTCTTTTGTTTTTACATCACCTCTTTCGTCAATAGACTCCCCAACAACATTCATGATTCTTCCTAAAGTTTCAGGTCCTACTGGAACACTTATCGGTGCGCCGGTATTAGTAACTTCGTCTCCACGTTTTAATCCTTCTGTTGCGTCCATTGCAATTGTGCGCACATCGTTTTCTCCTAAGTGTTGTGCTACTTCTAAAATTAATTTATTACCTGAACTATTTAACTCTAATGCTGTATATATTTCAGGTAAGTCAGTATCAAAATGTACATCGACAACGGCTCCAATAATTTGAGTTATTTTTCCTTTTTTGCTCACGATTATAAACTCTCTGCTCCTGATATAATTTCAATTAATTCTTTTGTAATAGAAGCTTGACGGCTTCTATTATAATTTATCGTAAGTTTATCAACTAAATCTCCAGCATTTCTAGTAGCGTTATCCATTGCTGTCATTCTTGATCCTTGTTCGCTTGCAGCATTTTCTAATAATGCCTTAAAAACCTGGGTTGAAATATTTTTAGGTAATAAGTCTTCTAAAATTTCCTCTTCTTCTGGCTCAAACTCATATGAAAAATTTTCTGCGTAATTTTCTTTTATGTTTTTTGTTTCTGATGGGATTATTTGCTGAGCTTGTGGAATTTGTGTAATTACATTTTTGAAATTATTATAAAATATAATACATTTATCAAATTCATTTAGATTAAATAGAGATAATATCTCATGGCCTACTTCATCTGCTTCGTTAAAGGTAATATTTTTCTTATTTTTAAAGCTAAATTTTTTAATAACGTATTTCCCATACTCTCTTTTTATTTGATCGTATCCCTTTGAGCCAACAGTGATAATCTTAAGTTCTTTTCCTTCATTTAAAATATTTTTAAAATGAACCTTAGCTAATTTACATATATTAGAATTAAATCCTCCACAAAGACCTCTATCAGCGGTTAAAACTACACATAAATATTTTTTATCTTCACCTGTTCCAACCAAAAGTTTTGGCGCATTCTGTGGGTCACTTATAGATTTTGTTAAGTTTAATATTATATTCTGCATTTTTTGGCTATATGGTCTGCCTTTCTCGGCTCTTTCCTGTGCTTTTCTTAACTTTGCTGCTGCTACCATTTTCATAGCTTTGGTAATTTTTTGTGTGGATTTAACACTTTTTATTCTCTTTTTTAGATCGTCTAAACTCGGCATTATCTATTTTTTATATTCCTCTATAACTTTTTTTAATAAATTTTCTGTATCTTCATCTAATTTACCTGATGATTGGATTGCATCTATTATTTCTGGTTTATTTGATTTAATTTTTTCAATTATATCTTTCTCAAAATTTTTAATTTTATTTAATTCAATGTCATCTAAATAGCCTTTTACGCCAGTAAATACTGATATCACCTGCTCTGCAACTGTCATAGGAGAGTATTGATCTTGTTTTAATAATTCAGTTAATTTTGCTCCACGATTTAACAACTGTTGTGTCGAAGCGTCCAAGTCGGATCCAAATTGTGCAAATGCTGCCATTTCCCTATATTGTGCTAGTTCTAACTTAATTGAGCCTGCAACTTTTTTCATTGCTTTTGTTTGTGCAGCTGATCCGACGCGCGATACAGATAAGCCTACATTTACCGCTGGTCTTATTCCTTGATTAAATAATTCTGTTTCTAAAAATATTTGTCCATCCGTTATAGAAATTACATTTGTAGGAATATAAGCAGAAACGTCTCCGGCTTGAGTTTCAATAATTGGCAAAGCTGTTAATGATCCACCACCATTTGCATCGCTTAATTTTGCTGATCTCTCTAAAAGTCTGCTGTGCAAATAGAATACGTCACCTGGGTAAGCTTCTCTTCCCGGAGGCCTTCTAAGCAAAAGTGACATTTGTCTGTAAGCTACCGCTTGTTTTGATAAGTCATCATATACAATTAAGGCATGCATTCCGTTATCTCTAAAATATTCACCAATTGTGCAACCTGTATAAGGAGCCAAAAACTGAAGTGGCGCTGAATCTGATGCTGTTGCAGCAACTATTGTTGTATATTTAAGTGCTCCAGCCTCCTCTAAAGTTTTTGTTATTTGAGCTACAGTAGAACGCTTTTGTCCAATTGCAACGTAAACACAATATAGTTTTTTCTTCTCATCTGAAGACTCATTTATTTTTTTTTGGTTTATGATAGCATCTATAGCAACAGCCGTTTTACCTGTTTGTCTATCACCAATAATTAATTCTCTTTGTCCTCTACCTACTGGAATAAGTGAGTCAATTGATTTTAAACCTGTTTGCATTGGTTCGCTTACCGATTGTCTTGGAATTATTCCTGGAGCTTTTACCTCAACCCTTTTTCTTATTTTTGAGGACAAATTTCCCTTACCGTCGATTGGATTTCCTAAACCGTCCACTACTCTTCCCAAAAGTTCCTTACCTACTGGAACATCAACAATTGCATTTGTTCTTTTAACTGTATCGCCTTCTTTAATTTTTCTATCGTCTCCAAAAATTACAACACCGACGTTATCATTTTCCAAGTTTAACGCCATACCTTTAGAGCCGTCTTCAAATTCCACCATTTCTCCAGCTTGAACATTATCCAAGCCATATACACGTGCAATTCCATCTCCAACTGATAGAACCTTTCCAATTTCAGAAACTTCTGCTTTTTCACCAAAATTTTTAATTTGATCTTTTAGTAATTTAGTAACTTCTGAAGGATTTATAGACATGTTAACTTTCTAACATTTTCTGTTCTAATTTATTTAATTTATTTTTAATTGAAGTGTCAATCATAAAACTTCCAAGTTGTAATTTTAAACCTCCGATTAATTCTTTATCAACTTTATAGTTAAATTTTATAGTTGAGCCCATTGAGGACGATAAATCTTTACTAATACTTTCAATTTCATTGTCGGATAATTCTTTTGAAGAAATTAAAGAAGCTTCGACTTCACCTCTTTTTTTCGAACATAATTTTAAAAAACTATCAATAATTTTTTCTATAAATAAAATTCTTCTTTTTTCTATTAATAAAAACATGAAATTTTTTAAGATTTTTGAAAAAATTAATTTTTGGGCTAATAGATTAATCGCATTATTCTGATTTTCTTTACTTTGAGTCGGATTATGAATAAAATTTTTTACTTCTAAACTTTCATTTAAAAGAAATTGTAATTTTTTCAAATCTTGTTCCACTTTTTCTAATTCTCCAGCGTCTTTAGAAACTTCAAATAAGGCGCGCGAGTATCTTTCTGAAGTTTCTGTCGAGAAAGATTTGTTTGTGCTCATTTTTGTTTGAAATTAATATGAAATAATGAGCGTTTCGTATCATAAGAGTTTATGTTGATCAAGTTACCAATTTAGGAATTATCCAAAATTTACAGGATCAACATCAACCGTAAGTTTAATTTTATTTGAAATTTTCAAGGAATTTAGAAGTCTTGAAACCAATTTTTGCTTTAAACTTTTCTCCTCAAATCTAATTAGTAATCTGGATCTATATTTCTTTTTTATCTTAAGAAAAGGAGAGTCAACTGGACCCATAACCTCTAAATTATTTATTTTTTTAAGGTGTTTTTTGACTTCTCTTGCTCCTTCTAGACTCAACCCCTGTGAATTTGCTGATACAATAATTGCAATTAGCCTACTAAAGGGAGGTAAAAAATTTTTCTTTCTTAAAATAAGTTCTTTTTTTAAAATTTCATCAGGTTTATTTTTGATCAATTCATTTAAAATCATATTTTCTGGCGATAATGTTTGATAAACAATCAATGAGTTAGGACTAAACCTGCCGGCTCTACCACTTAATTGATGATACAATTGAATGTTTTTTTCTGTTGCTCTTAAATCATATCCTCTTCCAGAAAAATCTGCATCAATAACTACTATGCAATTTAATTTTGGAAAATTGAAACCTTTCGAGATCATTTGAGTTCCTATTAAAATATCTACATCATTTTTAACAATTCTACTGAATAAAGAATTTATATGATTTTTTTTTTTCATATAATCACTCGAAAAGATTTCAACTTTTTTAGTTGGAAATAATTTACTTACTTCTTCATAAATTTTTTCAACACCCGGTCCATACATTATAAAATCACAAATTTTTTCATTTTTGCATGCATTAGATATTTTTTTTTCAGAAGAGCAATGATGACATATAGCTTTATTCTTATTTTTATGAAACGTTAAATACATCGAACAATTTGAACATATCAACTTCAAACCACAATTTTTGCAAATTAAATAAGGTGCGTATCCTCTCCTATTAAGAAAAAATAAAACTTGATCTTTTTTTTCAAGAAATTTTTTTACAATTTCAACGCTTTCATTTGATACATACCTATTTTTAATCTTTTTTAGGTTTAAATTTACAACCCTAGTTTTCGGAAGAGGATAGTCATTGTATCTATTGATAATTTTAAAATGTCTAAATTTTTTATTTTGAATATTATTATATGTTTCTAATGATGGTATAGAGCTAATTAAATGAACAGGAACTTTTTCAAACAAAGCTCTTGCAATTGCCATGTCTCTCGCATGATATATTACACCCTCGTCTTGCTTATACGAAGTGTCATGTTCTTCATCTACAATTATAACTCCAAGATTTTTAAAAGGTAAAAGTAAGGAAGACCTAGCTCCTACAACTAATTTTATTTTATTATTTATTATACCCTTCCAAATTATTCTTTTATTTTTTGGTGTAATCTTAGAGTGCCATATGGCTGGCTCAAATCCAAAAAAATCTAAAAATCGTGATTTAAACTCATTGGTAAGAAATATCTCCGGTAGTAAAACCAAAGCTTGTTTTTTTTCTGAAATTATTTTTTTTATTCTCTCAAAATATACAAGTGTTTTACCTGACCCAGTTGTGCCTTCTAAAACTGATACATCAAATTTGTTATTTCTTAAGTTTAGAAAATTTAAAGCAGTGATTTGTTCTTTATTTAAATTATAGATAGTACCAGGAGATATATTTTGATTAAAATCTTTATCATCTCTAGTAAATAAATTTTTATTGCTTCCGATAGCCATTTTTAAAACAAGACCTAATGGCATCATATTGTACATTGCAAACCATTTTATAAAATCTATTAGATTTTTATTTAATGAAAATTTGTCAATTTTTTTATTTATATTTTTAATTTTGATATTTTCTAATTTAGAACTTTCCTCCGGCCACACAACGCCGATTTCTTTACTTTTTCCAAAAGGAACTTCAACGACATCGCCAGGGGTTAGTTTTTTTTTGTTAGTATTATAAGTAAATGAAAAATTAAATATCTTTGGTAGCAAAACTTGTGCTCTCATTGTTTAATAGTAATTGAATTTTTATTTTTTAGAAATGAATTGGTCTTTTATCAACAGCTAAAGCTGCCTCTTTTATGGCTTCTGTGTGTGTTGGATGAGCATGACAAGTTCTAGCAATATCCTCAGCGCTAGCTCCAAACTCCATTGCTATAGCCATCTCTGCTATCATGTCTCCACAATGCGGTCCAATGATAT
>MDTB01206601.1_pt1 | contig 11338 bp, 8 predicted proteins | sample 811161 | NCBI WGS metagenome assembly MDTB01 (sample SAMN05326650, study PRJNA326480) | marine metagenome | isolation source: seawater | place: Mediterranean Sea | collected 2009
ACTCCAGCATGAATGAATGTTTGAAATATTAGTAATGTTGCTAATCCACTTAAAGAAATTTTTAAGAATTGATTATCCTGGTTAAAACAATTTTTAATAATTCTAAATGATATATATAAAAAAATTATTAAAATTATAATAGAAACGATAGATCCATATTCTTCAGAAATAACTGCAATTACATAATCTGTATGTGCTTCGGGCACACTTTCTTTGAGTATACCTTCACCCATCCCTTGGCCAGTCAGACCTCCAAGCTTTATAGCATCTAAAGCTGATGAAGATTGAAACTTATCGCCTTGATTAGGGTCGAAAAAAGTAATCAACCGATTAATTACGTATCCAAATTTTTCTGGTAAAAAAAATAATATTGAACTTAAAGAAATAAAAAATAGAGAGAAAAAAATAATTATATAAATCAAACTCACTCCAGAAATAAAAACTGTAGCAACCCAACTTCCTGTTAACAATATTGACTGCCCTAAATCTGGTTGATCAATTAGTAAAATTATAACCGAGCTTAGTAAAACAAAACTTAAAATATATTTTATTTGTGAGTTTTTAAACTTTTCAAAAGTTAAAATTTTTACCGTTATTAGAATGAATAAAGGTTTTAATATTTCGATAGGCTGTAGTCTAAAAAAGTAAAGATCAAGCCAACGTTTAGCTCCTTTAACTTCTATACCAATTATTGGAACCAGAGCTAAAAGGATAAAAGAAATCATAAACATATGGGTAGTAAATTTAATTATAAATTCAGTTTTGATAATTGATATAAAAATCATAATAATTAAAGCTAAAAAAGTATAAGTTAGATGTTTTGTAAAAAAAAAATAGTAATCTTTATTTAGTCTTTCTCCGGCTAAGGATGAGGTGGATGAAAAAGAAAAAAATAGACCTAAAAAAAATAAAATTAAAAAACAAAATAGAATTTTTTTATCTATATTTCTCCAATAGTTTAAAAAAAAAATCTAAATGAGTTTTTTGACATATTTTTTGCTTAATTTTTTAAATCTTTTTCCTCTCATTTCAAAATTAATGAATTGATCAAATGAGGCTGCAGATGGACTTAATAAAATAGTTTTATTAGTCTGTTTTTTGTAATTAGTATCTTTAATAATTTTGATAAAAGAATTAGTTAAATTTTTAGTAATAGAAAAAGGCAATTTACCCTTAATTTGTTTTTTAAAAAAAGCTGTATGTTTTCCTATAATATAACATTTAATTATATTTTTTTTGTATTTATTTAAATCAAGCCTATCTCCTCTTTTTGGTAAGCCACCTACTATCCAATATATATTTTTAAGACTGGACAAGGCGAGCTTACTAGAGGTAAATGATGTTGCTTTAGAGTCGTCTATAAATGTTACATTTTTTTTTTTCAAAAAAACTTCAAATCTATGTGACAAACCTCTAAATGTTTGCATTGCATTAACAAAAGATTTTTCTTTTATTTTAAGCAATTTAGAAAAAGTATATATAAAACTCATATTCTCATCATTAATTTTAGAAATTAAATAATTATTTTTAATTTGATGCTTAATTTTTTTGTAATCTCTGTATTTTGGAACAATAAGCTTACTTGAATATTTTTTTTTTAAAAAATACTTTTTAAGTTTTTCATTTATAATCGCATAATGATATTTTTTTTGCAGTTGAAAAATTTTTAATTTTGAATTTAAATAATTAATTCTACTTCCATGCCAATCCAAATGATCATTCGATAAATTTAGAAATACGGCATAATCTGGAGAAATAAATTGTGAATGTGAAAGCTGGAATGAAGAAGCCTCTATAATGACATATCTATTCTTGAAATTTTTTAAATCAAGAATTGGTGTTCCTATATTACCACCAAGAGTGCTTTCCAATTTATTTTTTTTTAAGATATGTTGTAATAATTTACATGTGGTTGATTTACCATTTGTGCCAGTAACAACTATACTTTTAAATTTTTTATTATTTAGAAAGAAAAGATCTATATCTGTAATTATTTTTTTTTTAAATTTATATAAATTTTTATTATTTTTCAAACTTATGCCAGGAGAAAGTACAATATATTTTGCTTGATTTATTGCTTTTTTTAAATTTTTTGCTCTGTAGTTTTTAAATATTTTTTTTTGTTGATCGTCCCAAACTTTAAAATTTTTAAAATTGTTTTTTTTAAAAAATTTAACTACAGATTTACCAGAAGATCCCAGACCATAGACAAGAAACGATTGTTCATTCAGTCTATTATTTTGGACCATACTTTACCTTAGCTTTAAAGTTGCTAGTCCAATTAATGCTAAAATAATTGCGATTATCCAAAATCGAATTACAATCGTTGACTCTGCCCACCCTTTTTTTTCAAAATGATGATGTATCGGTGCCATTTTAAAAATTCTTTTTCCAGTTAACTTAAATGAAGCGACTTGAATAATCACCGATACAGTTTCTAGAACAAATAATCCGCCAATAATAGCTAGAACAATTTCATGTTTAACAATAATTGCAATTGCAGCAAGTGAACCTCCCAAAGAAAGTGAACCTGTATCACCCATAAAAATTTTTGCAGGTGGAGCATTATACCAAAGAAAACCTAAGCAAGCGCCCACGACTGAACCGCAAAAAATTGATAGCTCTCCAACATCCGGGATATATTGTATTTTTAAATATTCAGAAAAAATTGTATTTCCAACTACATAAGATATAAGCGTAAATGAAAGCGCTACCAACATCACTGGCACAGTAGCCAATCCATCTAGGCCATCAGTTAAATTAACTGCGTTAGAGGCTCCAATAATTACAAATAAGGCAAAAGGGAAAAAAAACAATCCCATGTCCCAGATCAAGTTTTTAAAAAAAGGAAAGTAAAGATTATTTAAATATTCATGATTTGAATACTGTGTTAATATCAATAAAGTTATTAATCCAATTATAATTTGACCAATAAATTTATACCTTGACTTAAGTCCTTGCGAATTTTTATGTTTAATTTTAAGAATGTCATCTAATAATCCCAAAGCTCCAAGAGCTAGTGATACAAAAACTAAAGTCCACACATAAATATTTGTCAAATCAGCCCACAAAAGAGTACTTGAAATAATTCCAATAATAATAATTACTCCGCCCATAGTAGGTGTGCCAGATTTTTTTATAATATGATCTATTGGTCCATCTTGTCTTATTGGCCCTGTAATCATTTTTTCTGAAAATATTTTAATTAGCGGCCCACCAATAATAAATACAACCAATAACGAGGTAACGACTGATAAACCGGTTCTAAAAGTCAAATATTTAAAAACATTTAAAAATGAAAATTGATCAACTAAAGAAGTTAATAAGTTAAATAACATTTATATTCCTTTTATCATTTTATTACTAAAATCATTTAGCCCTGTTGCGTTAGAGCCTTTGATCATAAGATAATCATTATTTGATATCATCTTACTTAAACTAAAATCAATATCCTCGTTATTTTGTAAAATATTTCCTCTTTTTTCTTTTTTAAGATGTTTATATGTGAAAATTGTTTCTTTTCCTTTAACGAAAACTTTATCGATATCAGACTTGTTAATAACTTTAAACAGCTCTTCATGATATTTTTTCGACCTGGAGCCCAATTCAAGCATATCCCCAAGTATTAAGAATTTCTTAAATTTTTCTTTTTTAATTGACATAAGCTTTTTGATGGCAATTTTTGCAGATAATGGATTAGCATTATAACTTTCATCGATTAATTTAAATTTTTTATTATACCTTGAGATTAAATGTTTTTTTCCTCTTCCTTCAGAAGACTCTAAATGTCTGAAACTATTTTTTGTTTTTAAAATATCAATTTTGAGCTCCTTTAAAACTGCTACTGAAGCGAGTATATTGTTTATATTCAAATCCCCAATTTGTAGATCTATGTTTTTGTTATCGACGTTTAATCGAATTTTTGATTTATTTCTTTTTTTAAAAATTTTTTTTAAACAGACGTTAGACTTTCTATGTGTACCGAAAGTAGTAACTTTTATTCGTTTTATTTTTGCTTCTTTGAGTAGGTAATTAAAAAATTTATCATCTCTATTTAATATTATTGTGCCCCCAGGTTTTATATTCTTAATAATTTCAGATTTAGCTTTTGCTATTCCGTTTATATTTTTAAAGTTTTCAATATGAGCCTCTCCTATGTTTGTTATCACACCAATATGAGGCTTAATTAAATCGGTCAATTTATTAATTTCTCCAGCTTTACTCATGCCAACCTCAAAAATTCCAAATTTATCGTTGTAACTTAAATTTGATAAACTAATCGGAACACCTAGGTGGTTATTAAACGATTTGGGTGAATAATACGTCTTTCCAAAATTTTGCAATAAATTTTTAATTAAATCTTTTAAAGAAGTTTTGCCAGCACTACCCGTTATAGCTATTATTTTGGTTGTTGTAAGCTTTCTTTTATATCTAGCAAATTGATTTATGAAAGAAATTAAGTTTTGGAATTTAAGTATTTTTTTATTATTTTTTTTTGTTGGTATAGAGGATACAACACATCCTGCCCCTTTTTTTAAAGCAATATCAATAAATTTTTTTCCATCATGTTTTTTTCCTTTAAATGCTAAAAATAGATTATCTTTTTTGATCGTCCTTGAGTCTATTGAAAAGCCGTTAAAATTTAATGTTATTTTTTTTCTAAAGATTCGGCTTATAACTGATTTGTTTTGAGAAAAATTTAGTTCTTTTTTATTTAAAGTTTTAAATTTAATCTTTAATTCTTTAATGATTTTTTTATCTGAAATATAAATAATCTTATTTTTATAAACTTGACGTTCTTCATGTCCTTTACCTGCAATAAGTATTAATTCTTGATCATCGGCATTTAAAATAGCTTTCTTAATAGCCAATGCTCTTTTTCCAACATTAAAGACTTTATTTCTATGAATGTGTTTAAATAATTCATGTCTTATTTTTGCAGGATTTTCATTTCTGGGGTTGTCATCGGTGATATAAATTTTTTTACAAAACTTATCTGCTATTCTAGCCATTCGTGGTCTTTTTTTTCGATCTCTATCACCTCCGCACCCAAATACTAAAGAAATATCTCTTCCATAATACGACTTCAATGACTTAAGAGTTTTTAAAAGTGCATCAGGAGTATGAGCATAATCTACAAAAACTTTTACTCCGTTAGAATATTTTTTAATTAGTTCGAGTCTTCCGTTAACATCTTTCAATTTTTTAACCGACTTATAAATTAGTGAATCTTTTACACCGCATAATTTTAATGCGCTGATTGCCATAGCCAAATTTTTAATTTTAAAATCACTTATATAATTCGGGTGTTTAATTTTAACTTTTTTAAATTCTTTACCTATATCTAAAAGTCTTAAATTTTTTTTTTTAGAGATTTTTTTTAATATTAAAAATTGTTTGATTTCTTTATCAGAAATAATTGTAGATCTTTTTTTTAAAATTTCTTTAAATAATATAAGTTTAGCATTTAAATATGAATTCATATTTTTATGGTAATCCAAATGATCTTGACTAAAATTTGTAAAAATTGCTCCTTTAAAATTTATATGGTGCAACCTTTTTTGATCCAAACCATGGCTTGAGGTCTCAATTATTACATTGTTGATTTTTTTCTTTTTTAAAAAAGATAAGTATTTATGCAACTTGATTGTATCTGGAGACGTTAGATCAGTTTTAATAATTTTGCCGTTATATTTTATACCTAAAGTTCCAATTGTTGCTGAAGGAATTTTATTTATTTTAAGTATTTGATAAAATGTGTCGGCTACTGAAGTTTTTCCGTTAGTTCCAGTTACTGCAATAATATTTTTAGGTTTTAACTTATAAAATTTTGAGGATATCTCGCTTAAAAGAAATCTTATATTTTTTGTCCTAATAATTTTAATTTTTTTATCTTTAAATTTGCAATTCTGGGAGCAAATAATAATGGAAGCTCCTTTTTTAACAGCATCTTTGATAAATGTTTCACCGTTTAATTTGTTTCCTTTTATAGCAAAAAAAATAAAGTTTCTTTTTACTTCATTACTATTTGAGGTAATTCCAGAAATAGAAATATTTTCTTTATCTTTTGAAATACCTTTAATTAAATTTTTCAGCAACATACAGATCTGTAAACTCTTTATTATTTATGGCTAAAATTGGCCCAATTCTTTCTATTATTTTGCCTGCTACATAAACAGAATTCCAACCAGATGTGTTGTAAGGCGCTTTAGTCTTAACACCTCGATAATTATAAATTAAATTTTTATTAATTTTAGGATTTTCGAGCATTACGAATAAACTATAATTTGGCTTATAAGTAGGAAAAACCGAAATAAATGTATTAATCCGTTTTTTTTTGTCTCCATAACTTTCTGCGGTTCCAGTTTTACCACCAACATAATAACCATTTTTGTCGGCCAAGCTCGCAGTTCCATCTTTGCTAGTAACAACTTTTCTTAAAAGATTAATCATCTTATTACTAGTATCTTTTGAAATTATTGTGTTTGATGTTTCTATTTTTCTATCTTTAACCAAACTTGGATGAATTAATTTTCCCCCATTACTTATAGCAGCATATAAAGCTGTAGCCTGAAGAGGGGTGGTTGTAATACCGTGACCATATGAAACTGTTTCTAACTTACACCTGTTCCATTTGACGTGATGGGGTAAACCTACTTCCTCTAGTTCAATTTCAGGATTTTTTGTAAGTTTTGATTTTTTTATGAATTCTTTAAAATTTTTCTCACCTACTTTTTTTGCAAGAACAACTGAACCGACATTAGATGATCTGACTAAAATTTCTTCAACTGTTAAATTTTTAGGATGTTCTTTCATATCGGTGATTTCATGAATTGAACATTTAATTTTTCTAGGGATATCTTCTATAATCGTATTTGTATCAACTAAATTATGATCTAAAGCTAGTGCAATTGTAAAAGTTTTAAAAATTGAGCCTAACTCGTATACACCTTTAGTAATTTTATTAATAAATTTTTCATCTTTAATAGTTGTTCTTAAATTTATATCAAAATTAGGCAAAGAAACTAAAGATATTATATCACCGTTATTTACATCTATTAATACTGCTGCTCCTCCTGTGGCATCAAAAGTTTTAATTGCATCGTTTAATTCTTTGTTAACAATGTGTTGAATGTTACTATCTAAAGTCAATTTAAGAGGTTTATCTAATTTATCTAAATTTTTTAATTGTTTGTCAAAATATTTTTCTACACCAGACACTCCATAATTATCATAATCAACTTGACCAACAATGTGGCTGAATAAATTTCCGTGCGTATACATTCTAGCTTCAAAAGGTTCAAATTTGATTGCCTTTTCTCCTAGGGACCAGAACTTGTCTTTTTCCTCTTGATTAATTCTTTTCTTGATACGAAAATATTTTTTTTCATTCAATTTTTTTTCGATTTCATTGATTGGGAGATCTGGAAAATTTAACCTTAATTTAATTAGGAAATTTTTTTTATCTTTAACTAATTTTGGATCTATTGCTGCATGAAAAGTCTTTACATTTCTTGAAATTATTACACCGTTTCTGTCAACTATATCTCTTCTCGTTAAAGAGAATTGTTCTGACTGCTTATCTATATTAGAGATATTTTTATTGCTTAATGAGATATGACTAATTTTAATCGAAAAAATAAGTATCAAAGAAAAAAAGAAAAAAAATAATAAGTAGACTCTGTCTTGTAAATTATTTGTTCTTTTTAATATTTTATTTTTTTTGTTTGTTTCTAAATAATCTTCGAAATAAAAACTTCTTTGATTGATATCTTTATTTTTTTTTGTTTTTTTTACCATTAAGATTATTTAAATTTGAAATTTTATTATGAATTTTATTATAGTCTGAAATTTTTAAATATATGTTTGAATATTTGATAGGTTGGTAGTTGTTTAATCCCAATAAATTTATTTTCTTTTCAAGTTCTGTTGGTGATGTTAAATAATAAAAATCTAGTTCAGCTTCATTAATATTTTTTTCTTTTATTAAGATAATCTTATTTAAATTTAAAGTTTGTTTTTCTATTAATCTTGTTTTATTTTTTATTGCAGAGGTAGTGAGTAAAAAAATTACCAATATTGTTAGAGAAATTATAAATTTTGTCTTAAACATTAACTGCTTCCAAATCTAAGTATTTTTTAAATTTTTTAATCATTTTATTGGGGTATTCAAACTTGCTATTACTTCTAATCGCAAATCTTAATTTAGCTGATCGGGACCTGCTATTGTTCTGTATCTCTTGCTTTGAAGGTCTCAATACTTTATTTTTATATTCATCAAATAAAATTGTATTTAAAACTTGATTTTCTGGTAGGTACCTCGATGGTCTTGATTGATTTTTTGAAAAATTTGAAAAAAAATATTTTACAATTCTATCTTCCAAAGAATGAAAGCTTATAACTAAAATTTTGCCACCTGGTTTCAGTTTTTTTGTAGCATTTATAACTCCATATATTAATTCTGTAATTTCTTTATTAACAAAAATTCTTATTGCTTGAAAAGTTTTAGTACAAGGATTGATTTTATTTAGGTAATTTATTTTTTTACTTTTCTCGATTATTTTTACGAGATCTATGGTGCTTGTTATCTTTTTTATTTTTCTATGTTTTACAATATTTTTAGCAATTTTTGATGCTTCTTTCTCATCCCCCAAAATTTTGATAACTGATTTTAGATCTTTTTCACATAAATTATTTATTACCTCTAAAGCTGACATTTCGTTTAATCCCATAGTCATGTTTAATTTTTTATCCGACTTAAATGAAAATCCTCTATCTAAATCATCTAATTGAATTGAAGATAAACCCAAATCAAATATAACAGCGTCAACACTTTCCTTTGAAATACTGTCTAATTGACTAAATTTTTTTTGATAAAATTTAAATCTTTGAGGAAATTTTATTTCAAGTTCTTTTGCCAATTTTAATACCTTTTTATCTCTGTCAATTGCCTGTACAGTTGTATTAGATAGCTTTAGAATTTCTTTTGAGTATCCTCCACCTCCAAATGTACAGTCAATAAATTTTTTACTTGATGATAATTTTAAAATTTTTATGATCTCATTCAACATCACTGGAAAATGGGAAACTTCCAGTGATGAGGTTTTCTTGTTCATGGGTCCAAAATTTAGTCATTAAAATTTTTGTTTTCTTAAAAATGCAGGAATTTCGAAATCTTCATCTTCGTTTATATCCTGATTAAATAGCTGGTCTGGTTCATTATTTTCTGTAACATTAGATTCAGTTGTCATTTCTTCTGATTGATAATTGGGCTCTTCGGAAAACAGCTTTGGGGTATATTCTTCATCGCTATCATTTTTATCATAAAATGAGTGGTTATTCACATTTTCAACTATATTATTATTTTCCACATAAGATGCACTTTCAATTGATACACCAGCAGAAAAATTATTTGTGGTCTTTTCCGTTTCATCTAAATTTTCTTTAAAATTTGAAATCTCTGGCTGATCTTCAATATTGTAAATTGAATTGTTTAATTCTTGCTGGTCTAGCTGATAGCTTTCATCAAGTTTCAAGGCTGTTGCTCCATCAATAGAATTTATTGCATTATTTTCTATTCTAGAGCCTTGAGAAAATAAATTTTCAGAGTAACCCGCGTTTCTATTTTGCGCTCTAGAAAACATATTCAATACTGTTTTACTTTCAGTTTTATGTCCATCTAACGCTGTAGCAACTATAGACACTCTGATTTTGCCAGTCATATTTTCATCTTTGATCGCACCAAATATTAATTCTGCTTCAGGGTCAACTTCAGCTCTTATTTTATTTACTGATTGATCTACTTCAAACAAAGTTAGATCATTTCCTCCTGTGATATTTATTAGTAAGCCTTTGGCTCCTTGAAGAGAGTACTCGTCTATTAAGGGATTGTTGAGAGCCATTTCAGTAGCAGCCATTGCTCTATTCTCACCTTCAGCCTCCCCTGTTCCCATCATTGCCTTGCCCATGGCACTCATAACTGTTTCAACATCAGCAAAATCTAGATTAATCATTCCCGGTCTAACCATTAAATCTGTTACACTTTGAACTCCATGTTTTAAAACATTGTTTGACAAATTGAATGACTCCTCAAAAGTAGTTGTCTCGCTTGCAATTTTAAAAAGATTTTGATTAGGAACGACTATAACTGTGTCTAAATGTTTTTTGAATTCTTCAAGCCCTTCTATAGCTCTCCTCATTCTTTTTGGGCCTTCATAAGAAAAAGGTAGTGTAGTAACACCTACGGTCAAAATATTTAGTTCTCTTGCAGTTCTTGCTATTACATGTGATGCTCCAGTACCTGTACCGCCTCCCATTCCTGAAGTTATAAAAACCATGTTCGCACCTTGAATGTAACTTGTAATTTCATTTAGGGATTCATCAGCTGCAGCTTGACCAATATCGTGTTTAGCTCCAGCTCCAAGACCTTTTGTTAAATTCATTCCAATTTGAATTTTTGCGTGAGCCTTGCTCATTTTTAAATCTTGTGCATCTGTGTTTACTGCAACAAATTCTACTCCCTCCATTCCAGAGTCTATCATAGCATTAATTGCATTTCCTCCTGCTCCACCAACACCTAAAACTAATATTCTTGGCTTCAATTCTCTTAATTCTCCTCCTCCAATATTTATGCTCATTGTAATTCTCCCTTCTGTTTAGTTTCCCATTTTAAATTAGATCTATTTTGATAAGCTTTTTTTCTAGCAATAAGTTTAAATTTCTCAAAATTTTTTGGTTCCCAAATTTGAAAAGTTTTTCCAAGACCAACAAATAAAATATTATCTTTAATTTTTGCATGGTTGAGTAATTTTTTTGACAAAGAAATTCTTCCTTCAGTATCAAACTGCAAGCTTTCACTTTCTGATAATATTGAAGTAGCGAAAAAATCTCTTTTTTCTTCAAAAGGATTTAACGAGTCGATAGCGCTAGAAAGTTTTTCAATTCTATCTTGTGAACACGCTTCTAATGCAGAGTGATTAAATGAAGGGTAACTAACAAAACCATTATATCCCATTGAACCTAAATGTGATCTAAACGTTGCTGGCACCGATACACGTCCCTTCTTGTCTATTCTGTTTTCGTAACTCGATAAAAACATTTTTATTTAAAAACCTTTTTTTCTCAATAATTTTCAATACACCCTCCATATTGGGATTATTTGGGATAGTATGGGTTTTTGATAATTAGTCAATAGCTATATATTTTAGAAAAAGTACAAAAATAGAACAAATTTAAGCCTAATAAGCCAGATAATCTATAAGCCGGGTTCTGTCATTAAAGATATCATTTCTCTAGGCTTAAATTCACATTTAAGCTCAAGCGGTTAACCCAGAAGACT